>Ga0058697_10000076_pt1 | contig 54987 bp, 54 predicted proteins | sample AgamicAsMae_FD_66619 | JGI IMG/M metagenome (GOLD analysis project Ga0058697, IMG submission 66619) | Agave microbial communities from Guanajuato, Mexico - As.Ma.e | ecosystem: Host-associated > Plants > Phyllosphere > Phylloplane/Leaf | place: Guanajuato, Mexico | collected 2012-06-04
GCCGGTTAACCGGCGCGTCATCTGTTAGTCTGACGTGGTAATTTGCGCCGCTGCGTACCAGTTCCATATGCCTGTCGCCCGGAGAGATATAGGCGTGGCCCGGCAGTACGCGGTCGCCGTCCACCGCTTCTTTCACCGTGATATGGCACAGTTTGTCCAGCCGCTGGGCGAAGGAGTGGGTAAAGCCCGGCGGCATATGCTGGGTGATAACCATCCCCGGGCAGGCCAGCGGCAGGGGGGTGAGCAGTTGACGCAGCGCTTCTGTTCCGCCGGTAGAAGACCCGATGGCAATAATTTTCTCGCTGCCGACTAACGGGGCTGAGATAAGCCTCGGGGCTACGCCGGGCTGGACGTGGCGCCTGATTTGGGCTTTCGCCGCGATACGGATTTTCTCCGCGATCAGCTCGCTGTACTGCAGCATGCCTTCCTTCAGCCCCATCTGGGGTTTGGTAACAAAATCCACCGCGCCCAGTTCCAGTGCGCTCAGGGTGATCTCTGACCCCTTACTGGTCAGCGATGACACCATAATCACCGGCATCGGGCGCAGCCGCATCAGGCGTTCCAGAAAGTCGAGGCCGTCCATACGGGGCATTTCGACATCGAGGGTCAGCACATCCGGGTTAAAACGTTTAATCAAATCCCTGGCAATAATCGGATCCGGTGCGGTTGCCACCATCTCCATATCAGCCTGCTCGTTGACGATATTGCTGATGATGTTGCGAATAAGCGCGGAATCATCAACGCAGAGAACCTTTATTTTTTTCATGACTACTCCTGGGCCAGGTAATACACCGATTGCCCGCGCAAACGGAAAGGGTTGTTCATATTGCCAAAATGCTCCGAGTGGCCCGCAAACAGAATCCCGCCTTTTTTCAGCAACCTGGCAAAGCGCTGCAGCAACATTTCCTGCGTCTTTTGATTGAAATAAATCATTACATTCCGACAAAAAATGGCGTCAAATGGCCCCGGTACATCCCACTGCGGATCGAGTAAATTAAGTTGCTGATATTGAATGCTGGCGCGCAGTTCATTTCTTACCTTGACGGATTCCCGGTGTTCACCGGTTCCGCGAAGAAAATAGGATTTCTTTTGCTCCGCGCTAAGCGACGCAATGTCGGCCAGGCGGTAAACGCCGTTCATGGCTTTCTGCAATACGTCGGTATCAATATCCGTCGCCAGGATGCGCGGCCCATTGCTATTTGGCCCCAGCGCTTCATTCAGCGTCATGGCAATAGAAACAGGCTCCTCACCCGTTGACGCCGCAGCACACCAGACGGTGTAATTTCCTTTTCCTTTGCGCTCACGCGCGTGCTCCGCCAGGATCGGAAAGTGGTAAGGCTCGCGAAAAAACGACGTTAAATTCGTTGTTAACGCATTGATAAAAATCTGCCATTCATCACTGTTGGGATTGGATTCCAGCAGTTGAATATAGTCAGTGAAGGTCGCGAATTTTAATTCACGCAGACGACGCAAGAGACGGTTATAGACCATGTCCTTTTTTTGCGTGGTCAGGACAATACCAGCACGCTGATAGATTAATCGGTTGATCTGAATTAATTCGGCTTCAGTTATGTTCTTTTGGTTATGTAATTTACTGATTTCTCTATTTAACATTTTGCCTGGGATAATCTGCCTGAATGCTTCACAACATCCATAATTAATTATTTTCCTGGGTGTCGCTTGTTGTTCCCCGGCGTTTATCGTGGTTAACGAATGTTCCATTAAAATGGAGACTGCTGGAATGAAGACAAGAAAACCGTGGATGGTGTGGCGCTGTAGCTTGTTCGCCTGTGTGCTCCGGAGTCCCCATTTTATAGAGGGTATATGGAACCGTGGTTAAACAGACATGCTCATAATTTCCTGGTAGGCGCTGACCATTTTATTTCTCGCCTGAATGCCAAAGTTAAGTGCCAGTGATGATTTTTGCATGGAGACCATCACGTCATTCAGGCTAGTGCCGGAGGAGCCGGTCATATAATCCTGGGCCTGTGTTTTGGCACTGTTTTGCATTTGATTAATAGAGTTAACACTATTTAATAACATATCAGAAAAGGAGTGGCTCTTTTCTGACTTGTTGTTCCCCGGCAGTGCGCTCGGGGCATTTATGGATGAAACCTGTCTGGCCTGGAATTGAATTTGTTCCAGAACACCGCTCATAGACTGAATGGACACTGTATTTCCCTTATTAGGATGTTAAAACAACCGATATAAAACTATCTGCACTTTAGTGTTGCAAGCTTACCATGATGTCCAAAAGTTAAAAAAAGCTAATAAGCTGACAGAAATTTCAGCTTATCAGACCTTAAGAAAAAACCGGTTTGTACGATAATGCTGCCCTGGAATTCTGCCGGTAAATACACCGCTTATGTTTTCTTAAACCCGAAACCGGAGTGTTGATATGCGATACAGCGTCCATATTACGCCATTAATATTTTCTACAGGACTACGGCATGAGTGCCACGATAAACGGTAATAACGAACCGAGTAAAACAAGCTTCAAGGCCCTGGTTGACCGTTTTCGCGCTAACCCGAAGTACATTCTTATCGTCACTGCCGCCGCGGCTATTTCCCTGATCGTTGCCATGATGTTCTGGGCACAGACACCTGATTATCGGGTGCTTTACAGTAACATCAGCGACCAGGACGGCGGTGCCGTCGTCGCGCAACTGGCACAAATGCAGGTGCCTTATCGCTTTAGCGAACACGGCGGTGCGATCATGGTTCCGGCGGAGAAGGTCTACGAGGCGCGTCTGAAGCTTGCGCAGCTTGGCCTGCCCAAAGGAGGGGCCGTCGGTTTTGAGCTGCTCGATCAGGAAAAATTTGGCATCAGCCAGTTCAGCGAGCAGGTCAATTTCCAGCGCGCGCTGGAGGGCGAGCTTTCGCGCACCATCGAAACCCTTGGTCCGGTCAGCAGCGCGCGCGTGCATCTGGCAATGCCCAAGCCGTCGATGTTTGTTCGTGAGCAAAAGCAGCCCACCGCGTCCATCACCGTCAACCTGACCAGCGGACGAACCCTTGATGCCGGGCAGGTGAGTGCGATGAGCTACCTGGTCTCCAGTGCGGTGCCGGGTCTGAATGCCGACGACGTCACCATTGTCGATCAGGCGGGGCATCTGCTGACCCAGAAAGGGGCTCAGACCCTGCAGACCTCTCAGCTGAAATATGTGAGTGGGATAGAAGCCGACTACCAGCAGCGCATCCAGGCCATCCTGGCGCCGATCGTTGGCGCCAGTAATGTTCGCGCCCAGGTCACCGCGCAGGTTGATTTCACTACCCATGAGCAGACGGCGGAACAATTCCAGCCTAACACCGCTGCCGACAAAATGGCGATTCGTAGCCGTCAGACGAACGATTCCCGGCAGGGCGGCCGCAGTGCTCCTGGCGGTGTTCCGGGAGCGCTGAGCAACCAGCCGCCTATGCCGACATCGGCGCAGATCGCGCCTGTGGGCCAGGCCGGACAGCCCGCTGCGGGTAAAACGGCAGCGGGAGCATCCGCGTCTGAGATGCCGTTTAATACCCAGAATGACGAGACGACAAACTATGAGCTGGATCGCACCCTGACGCACATTAAGCGCAGTACCGGCAACGTCGAACGCCTCTCCGTTGCCGTGGTGGTGAACTATCTTCCGGGAGAAAAGGACAAACCTGTCGCGTTGAGCAAGGCCCAGATGGAGCAGATCGACAAGCTGGTCAGGGAGGCGATGGGCTTCTCACAGCAGCGCGGGGATACACTCAACATTGTTAATTCACCCTTTATGACCGAGGTCGCAGAAGCCGCGCCTCCGCTCTGGAAACAGGATGGCTTTATCAACCTGCTGCTGACCGGCCTGCGCTATCTCTTTATCGCTATCATCGTCTGGATCCTCTGGCGCAAAGCGATTCAGCCTGCCTGGCTGCGCCACCAGGAGCTGGCCGTACAGCAGCTTGAACTGGAGAAACTGGCCCGACAGGCAGAGCATGATAAACGGTTAATGGAAGATGAAGAACGCAACCAGGAGGCCGCTCAGGCACGCATAGAAACCGATCTGAATACTCAGCATCTGCGTGATATTGCGGAGCAGGAACCTCAGGTCATCGCCCTCGTTCTCCGCCAGTGGATAAATAAGGAGAAGAAGTAATGAATGCATCTGACAAAGGCGCCATTATCATGCTGACGCTCGGTGATGAACGGGCGGCAGAGGTACTTAAGCATCTGAGCACGCACGAAGTGACCCAGATCAGTAGTGCAATGGTCAGCATGAGCGGCTTTACGCACAGTCAGCTTTCCACCGTGCTGAAAGAGTTTCATGCCGATGCCAGCAACTTTGCGGCCCTGAGCGTGAATACCAGCGATTACCTGCGTAGCGTACTGGTCAAGGCGCTGGGCGAAGAGCGTGCCTCCAGCCTGCTGGAAGACCTGCTGGAATCCCAGAACGGGACCAACGGCATTGAAACCCTTAACCTTATGGAACCGCAGGTCGTCTTCGACCTTATTCGCGATGAGCACCCGCAGATTATCGCCACCATCCTGGTCCACCTCAAACGTGGCCAGGCCGCGGATGTGCTGGCCAAGTTTGAAGACCGGGAACGTAATGACATTATGCTGCGTATCGCCACCTTCGGTGGCGTCCAGCCTGCAGCACTGCAGGAGCTGACGGAAGTCCTTAACAACCTGCTTCACGGTCAGAACCTCAAGCGCAGCAAAATGGGCGGGGTTCGTCCGGCAGCAGAAATTCTTAACCTGCTTAAATCTCAGCAGGAAGAGGCGGCAATTGAGGCCGTTCGTGAGTTTGACCACGAACTGGCGCAGAAAATCATCGACGAGATGTTCCTGTTCGAAAATCTGGTGGAGGTCGAAGACCGCAGCATCCAGCGCATTTTGCAGGAGATCGAGAACGAATCGCTTATTGTGGCACTGAAAGGGGCCGAACAGCCGCTGCGGGATAAGTTCTTCCGCAACATGTCCAAACGCCAGGCGGACATTATGATCGAAGATCTCAACTCCCGTGGCCCGGTACGTATGTCGCAGGTCGAAGCCGAGCAGAAGGCTATTCTGCTGGTGGTTCGCCGCCTCGCGGAAAGTGGCGATGTGGTCATTGGCGGCGGGGAGGATATCTATGTCTGATTTTGAACTGAACGCATGGCAGCGCTGGCGGCCGCAGGATCTGCTGGTCGAGTCCGGTTTTTCTCCGGCTGAGAACGAGATAAGCATTGCGGAAGGCGGCTACGCGTCGGACGAACTGTTGCAGGCCGAACTGACACGTCTTCGCCAGCAGGCCGAGCACAAAGGCTATCAGAAGGGGCTGGCGCAGGGCATTGAGGATGGCAAAAAGCAGGGCTATCAGGATGGCCTGAGTCAGGGGCATCAGAAAGGCGTTGAAAAAGGTCTGGCCGAATCCCGGGAGCAGCAGAAGGAGACTGCCGGACGTTTTAACCATCTGCTTGAGGAATTTAACGACTCGCTCAATAATCTGGATAGCGTGATCTCCTCGCGTCTGGTGCAGCTCGCGCTGACGGCGGTTCGCGCGATCCTCGGCAAAAATAGCCTGCTGGATAACGCGCTGCTGCTGGAAAAAATTCAACTATTGCTCAAGCAGGAGAAGCTGTTTAAGGGTGAAACCGAGCTGTGGGTTAATACCGACGATCATGCGCTGGTACAGGAGAATGTCGGGAATACTCTGAGCGCTCTCGGTTGGGCGCTGCGCAGCGATGATAAAACTCTGCCGGGCGGCTGCCGTATTACCTCCGATGAGGGGGAGCTTGACGCCACGATGGATACCCGCTGGCAGGAACTCTGTACCCTTAGCCGTGAGGACTACGGCGTATGAGTACCCGGCTAAAAAACTGGATACAGGCCATTGACAGAAAAGAGCAGCAGATTGCTTCGCTCTCTCCTTATCGTCGCTACGGCAGGCTGACGCGGGCGACCGGGCTGGTGATGGAGGCCGTTGGGCTGAAGCTGCCGATCGGTACGCTCTGTATTGTCGAGCGGGACAGTGAAAACGGTGTCGATAAAGTCGAGAGCGAGGTTGTCGGCTTTAATGGTCAGGTACTGTATCTGATGCCGCTGGAGAATGTTGACGGCATTCTGCCTGGCGCGCGGGTCTACGCGCTGGAGAGCAAAGGCGGAATGTGCCTGGGTAAACAACTCCCGCTTGGCCCGGAGCTGCTGGGCCGCGTGCTGGATGCCAGCGCCCGCCCGCTCGACGGGCTTCCGGCTCCCTGCGTTGCACTGCGGGGCGGTCTGTTTACCCCGACCTTTAACCCGCTGCTTCGCGATCCCATCAAAAACGTGCTGGACGTTGGCGTCAGGGCGATTAATGGCCTGCTGACCGTTGGCCGCGGCCAGCGTATGGGGCTGTTCGCTGGCTCCGGGGTCGGTAAAAGCGTGCTGCTGGGCATGATGGCCCGCTATACCAAAGCGGATGTTATTGTCGTGGGGCTGATTGGCGAGCGTGGCCGTGAGGTTAAAGACTTTATCGAGAATATTCTCGGTAAAGAGGGCCTGAGCCGCTCCGTTGTGGTCGCCGCCCCCGCGGATGTATCGCCCATTTTGCGTATGCAGGGTGCTGTGTACGCCACCCGTATCGCGGAAGATTTTCGCGAGCGCGGCATGGATGTGCTGCTGATTATGGATTCCCTGACCCGCTATGCCATGGCACAGCGTGAAATTGCCCTGGCGATTGGCGAGCCTCCCGCCACCAAAGGTTATCCGCCCTCCGTATTTGCGAAGCTGCCTGCATTGGTAGAGCGCACGGGGAACGGCATTAAAGGCGGCGGGTCGATCACCGCGTTTTACACCGTACTGACTGAGGGTGACGATCAGCAGGATCCCATTGCCGACTCCGCCCGCGCCATCCTCGACGGACATGTCGTACTCTCCAGGCGGCTTGCCGAGTCGGGGCACTATCCGGCGATTGATATCGAAGCTTCGATAAGTCGTGCGATGACCGAACTGATTGACGCCGGGCATTATAAAAAAGTACAGAAATTCAAACAGCTACTCTCCTCTTTTCAGCGTAACCGCGATCTTATCAGCGTCGGCGCCTATGCCGCAGGCAGCGATCCGATGCTGGATAAAGCCATCGCGCTCTATCCGCAGCTTGAGGCATTTTTGCAGCAGGGGATCCACGAGAGCTGTGGCTATGACATGTCGTTTGAGCGACTGGCCGGGATTTTTACTGATGAATCCAGCCCTATTACGAGTAATGACTAATGGCTAAAACCACGCCGATGGATGTGTTACGCGACCTTGCGGATAAAACGCTCAGCGAGACGACCGCCGAACTGGGAAAAGTGCAGCAGCTATACAGCAAAGCCTTTAGCCAGCTTGGCGAGCTGGAAAACTATGAGCAGGAGTACCAGCAGCAGATGCAGGCGGCTATCGTCAGCAAGGGGATGTCGGTGATCAATCTGATCGCCCACAGCGCGTTTATTGATTCGTTGAATAACGTAGTAAAGCAGCATGCCCTCCACGTGGCGGCCTGTCAGGATTCTGTCGACCGGACCATGCAGGTGTGGCGGAAGGATAAGCAGCGTCTCAATGCGTTCGAAACCTTAAAAAGCCGGGCCAACAGCATCAGAGAGCTGAAAGAAAACCGTCTTGAACAGAAGATGATGGATGAATTTGCCCAGCGCGCCAGCCTGAGGAAGGGGGATGTATGATTGTTAACAACTTGCCTGATATGGTCCGTAGCAGCATGGCGACAAAAAACGCCCTATCTGCCACGGACGGCACCAGCTTCGCCACCACGCTGGAGAAGAAAATCACCTCCGTGAGCAAAAAAACGCCCGAGCCGGATCCGATGGATCCTCAGCTGCAGGCGGATCCGGATACGATCGCCTCCGTGCTGATTGCCGGCAGCGAAAATGGCCTTGATACCGCGCTGGCAGAGGCCGATCTGGATAAGCGCGACGAGAAGAAAGTGAGCGATGAGACGTCGTTTATCGATCCTCAGATACAGCAGCTGCAACAGCTTCTGGCGCAAACCCCTCCGGCATCACCGGACGGCGTGACCGCTGACGTTCAGGTTGCACAGCCAGCGCAGGCAGAGGCTGTGGAGACGGCGGCGGTTGCTCAGACGCCTGCCTCAGGTCCGCTGACCCAGCCGTTTATGCTGGATAGCAGGAAGGATGGTGCGGCGCAGGCGGACCTTAACCCAGGCAATAAAGATAACCTGTTTGTCTCGATGCTTGATAAGAAGGCTGAAGGCGAGAAGCCCGCCGAACTGATGAAGCAGGAGGCCGATGCTCCCGCGCAGCCGCTGATGAAAGAGGCGGAGACGCCTCATTTCCACAGCGCCATGATTGACAGCCTTAAAGAGGTCGCGCTGCCTGCGAGAGCGGCGGTTGAAACGGCCCGTCCGACAGCCAGCGGCGTGCTGAATCAGACGCTGGGGACGCCCGAGTGGCAACAGTCGCTTGGCCAGCAGATTTCGATGTTTACCCGCAACGGCATTCACAATGCGGAGCTTCGCCTGCATCCCGAAGAGCTCGGGGCCTTACAGATTAACCTGCGCCTGAATAACGATCGTGCGCAGCTGCATTTTGTAACGGAGAACTACCAGGTTCGTGCAGCGATTGAGGCCGCGATGCCCCACCTGCGAAGCTCGCTGGCGGAGTCTGGTATTCAGCTTGGACAGAGCAGCATCGGTGCGGATACATCGTCATCAGGCGGTTTTTACTCCCGGTCTGAACAGGATAATCAGCCACGCGCGAACGAACATGTGGGCGAACTGGCGCCGAACATTGAGGATGCCACAGAAGTGCAAACACGGGTGATACAGCACCGCCACGGCATTAACACCTTTGTCTGACTGTTACATTTAACAGGGAAGTTGCCGTCAGGAGTTTCATTTCATCACTGAATTGTCCCGGCGCCTGGCTGTATTAAAATACGCCACGTTTCCGGGAATTCTAATATATCCCCCGGATTGTTTTATTAAAAGGGTTTCACGTAATGTCCCGTAAAAAAACACAATTATCGGATGGCGGTGGGAAAAAATCGCTGCTGATTGTATTAGTAATGTTAATCGCCATTGGCGCTTGTGCACTGTCTGGTTTTACGTTGTATGAAATTCGCACTGTCAGAAATCATGTCACAGATAACAATCCTGCTGATTCGCAGGCAAACCTTCCAGGCCCGGTTACTCCGCTGTATCTGCCGCTGGAAACGTTTACCGTTAGCCTGAAACCGACTGCCGATGACAGCGATCGGGTGCTTTATATTGGCTTAACTCTGCGGGTCAAAGATGAAGGGTCAAAAGCGCTTATTGAAGAATTTCTACCTGAGATCCGTGGCCGCCTGTTAATGCTGTTTTCCCAGCGCACGGCAGATGAATTATCAACGAATGAGGGTAAAGACAAATTAATGGCCGATATTAAGCAAAGTGCCAGTCAGCCGCTGGCTGATGGTAAGAGTGCGGTCATCACCGATGCTTTACTTAATGCTTTTATCCTACGGTAAATTTTATGTCTGACAGTATCTTATCGCAGGCTGAAATCGATCGCCTGCTGAACGGCGGCAGTAATACTGACGCCGATTCAGCGGCCAGCGAGCCCGTGACGAATCAGGGGATCAGGCCTTACGACCCGAATACGCAGCGGCGCGTGGTGCGTGACCGCATGCATTCGCTGGAGATTATTAATGAGCGCTTTGCGCGTCAGTTCCGTATGGGGCTGTTTAATTTGCTTCGCCGCAGCCCGGATGTCACCGTCGGAAATATTAAAATTCAGCCGTATCATGAGTTTGCTCGTAACCTGCCGGTGCTAACCAACCTGAATATTGTCCATATGCACCCGCTGCGAGGTATGGCACTGTTTGTGTTCTCGCCCAGCCTCGTCTTTATGGCGGTGGATAACCTGTTCGGCGGCGATGGTCGTTTTCCGACCAAGGCGGACGGGCGGGAATTCACGCCGACGGAGCAGCGTGTTATCAGGCGTATGCTGACGATGGCGCTGGAGGCTTATGACGAAGCCTGGAGCTCCATTTTCAAGCTGAAAACCGAATATGTCCGTGCCGAGGTCCAGGTGAAATTTACCAATATCACCTCTTCGCCGAATGACATTGTGGTCACCACCCCCTTTTCCGTGGAAATAGGTCCACACAGCGGTGAATTCGAAATTTGTATTCCGCTGAGTATTATTGAGCCGCTGCGGGAATTACTGACCAGTCCGCCGATGGAAAACTCCCGGCAGGAAGAGGCGAGCTGGCGTAATACGCTCGCGCTGCAGGTCCGTGATACCGAAGTGGAGCTGGTGGCGAATTTCTCCGATATTACCAGCCGGCTGTCGAACATTATGTCTATGAAGCAAGGCGATATTATTCCGATTGATCGCCCCGAGAGTATTGTTGCTTTTGTTGACGGCGTTCCGGTTCTGTCCGGTAAATATGGCAGTGTCAATAATCAATATGCCCTGAAGATTGAAAAATTAATGAACCCGGCTTTCGCCGAGTCAAAGAAGGAGTAGCTTTACCATGAGCGACACTACGTCATCGTCTGATGCTGAAAAACAAGCCATAGATAATCTATGGGGTGATGCGCTGAGTGAACAGCAGTCTGCTGAAAATAACGCCGCGACACCGTCTGAATTAAAAGAAAGCCTGGCGGCTAATTTTTCAGAAGATCTTAATTTGATTCTGGATATTCCGGTCAAAATGACCGTGGAATTAGGCCGGACCAAAATGACGATCAAAGAGCTGCTGCGTCTGAGCCAGGGCTCGGTGGTGACACTGGAAGGTCTGGCGGGCGAGCCGCTCGATATCCTGATCAATGGCTATCTCATTGCTCAGGGGGAAGTGGTGGTGGTTTCCGACAAATTCGGGATTCGTATCACCGACATTATTACTCCCTCTGAACGAATGCACCGCCTGAGTCGATAATGAATACTGCAACTCACTCCATTCCGTCATTTAGCGTCGCCTCCAGCCCGGCTGGTTCAGCGTTAATGCATATGTCTGGCACACTGATTCTGGTTTTACTTATTATCCTTGCCCTCGCCTGGATGGCGCGTCGGTCGCGGCTGGTGCCGCAGCGGGTAAAAGGGAGCAAGCTGCTGACGATTGTGGGTGCCCATTCATTAGGCCAGCGCGAGCGGCTGGTCGTGGTTGAGATGGCGGGTAAGCAACTGCTGTTAGGAGTGACGGCAACGACGATCTCCCGTCTCGCCATGTTTGATAAGTCTGAGGAAGATGTTGTTCCCGTGCAGGACGCGCATTTTCAGTCCCTGCTCCACGGCTGGCTGAAAAAAAAGACCCCGGAGTTTGAGTAATGAGCGCACATTACGATACGGCACGCTGCCGCCGGGCTTTCAAACCGCTCCTTATCCTGCTGTTGGGCATTGGGATCCTGTTGCCTGCCGGGAGCGCATGGGCAGGCAACAATTTTCTGACGATCGCTAACGGCGCGAATGGTGAAAGCTGGTCGCTGCCGGTTCAGACGCTGGTTTTCCTGACCTCGCTGACCTTCCTGCCAGCGATATTGTTGATGATGACCGGCTTTACGCGGATCGTCATTGTGCTTGGCCTGCTACGCAACGCGCTGGGGACAGCGTCCACGCCGCCCAACCAGGTATTGTTGGGGCTGGCGCTGTTTTTAACCTTTTATATTATGTCGCCGGTCTTCAACCAGATCTACGATCGGGCCTGGCAGCCGCTCTCCCAGGATAAGATTTCGATGGAGGTTGCGCTGGACAACGCGACGCCGCCTATTCGTGACTTTATGCTGCAGCAGACCCGGGAAACCGATCTGGCGCTCTTTACCCGTATTGCGAAAGAAGAGAATTTCCAGAGCAAAGAGGATGTGCCGATGCGCATTCTGGTCCCGGCCTTTGTCACCAGTGAACTGAAAAGTGGTTTTCAGATTGGCTTCACGGTATTTATTCCGTTTCTGATTATCGATCTGGTGGTTGCCAGCGTGCTGATGGCGCTGGGTATGATGATGGTACCGCCGGCGACGATTTCACTGCCCTTTAAACTTATGCTATTTGTCCTGGTGGACGGCTGGCAGCTAATCATTGGATCGCTGGCGCAGAGCTTTTTCTCGTAGGCGAAAAAGAAGATGACTCCTGAAAGTATTATGGCCATGGGATTCCAGGCTATTAAAGTCGGACTGATGATTGCCGCACCGCTGCTGCTGGCGTCACTGGTCACCGGTTTGCTGGTCAGTATTCTGCAGGCCTCGACGCAGATTAACGAAATGACGCTCTCTTTTATTCCAAAGATCCTGACTATTGTGGTGGTGGTGATTGCGCTGGGGCCGTGGATGCTGGGTGTTTTCCTGGATTATATGCGGACCCTGTTCAGTAGTCTGCCAAACGTTCTGGGATAGTCATAATGACCCTTTCTCCGCTGGATTTTTATGGTCAGATCGCGCATTTTTTCTGGCCTGCTGTCAGGGTGCTATCGGTGTTCAGTACGGCGCCGATTTTTAATGAGAAAGGGATTCAAAAAAAGGCCAGGGTGTTGCTGGCGCTGGCGATCTCATTTTTAATTACGCCTAATCTGCCCGATATTAAAGTGGAAATCTTTTCCATGGATGGGCTATGGGTGGGGGCCAAAGAGTTGATCATTGGCGCGGCGATTGGCCTCTCCGTTCAGCTGCTGTTTGTGGCCGTACGTACCGCCGGTGAAATTATCGGTCTGCAAATGGGGCTCTCTTTCGCCACCTTCTTTGATCCTTCTGGCGGCGGGAATATGCCGGTTATCGCCCGTATTCTTAATCTGCTGGTGACGCTCCTGTTTTTAACTTTTAATGGGCATTTGTGGATGCTCGATATCCTGGCAAAGAGTTTTACCGTCCTGCCCGTCAGCGCTTCGCCGCTCGGCACTGACGCTTTGCTGGCACTGGTCGAAAACGCCGGAATGATATTCACGTTCGGTATTCAGCTCGGCCTGCCGATTATTACCCTGCTGCTGTCGATCAATCTGACGCTGGGTCTGCTGAATCGTCTGACGCCGCAGCTATCGATATTTGTGATTGGCTTCCCGCTGACGCTTAGCGTCGGGATGACTGCGCTTATACTGATGATGTATAGCCTCGCACCCTGGTTTGAAAATATGATGGCTGAACGCTTTAATTCTGTTAGTAAACTCATATATCAACTTTTATAATATTAAATTGATTATTCCTTATTGTGGCTGCAGAAACACTTTTGTGCTTTTTTTGGTCAATTGAATTGCGTGAATAGCATTGTTTTTACTTGCGCAATTATTAGAATGATAATAAGTCAGGAATATTATTGTGCGTAATTTTTTACAGGCCTGGTGAGGGATCCTCCAATAACCAACGTGTCGGCGCTCACGCGTCATTCAGAAAAATTAATACAGAGTTCAGCATGAAAACCATCAAGATATCGACATTAATTAAAAGTATTTTGTTTACCCTTTGTTGTTCAATAATTGTTATTTCGTCGTTTTCAATGAAGGCGATGTATGATACCAGAGCCTCCTTTAAAAACCTGGGGACGACGATGTCAAATATAAGAGATCTGCGAAAGATGAGCTGGTTCGTCGCCTCCGCACGCGGTGATATTAATTATATCTACAACGATCCACACGTCACGCCTGAGGATATGGAGAAAAAAGCCATTGGGATTGAAAATGCGATTATCGAGGCCCGGAAATTTGCGAATGCCTTCGTTTCGTCTGAGGATGTGAACGCGGAAAGCACCCGTTTGTCGAAAAATGTTTTTGAAAAATTCACTGCGCTGATGCAAAACTACCAGGAAAACGCTAATTCCCTGAAAAATCATCAGAACTGGGGATTTGTTAACGGCCCCCGTCAAGACGCGCTTGAAGATGCTATTAATGCGTATTCTGTCAACAGCGTCGATGTTGAAAAGCAAATTCATTCCCATTTCGACGAGAGCCTTCGCCAATTTATCCTGATCGCTACAGTGCTGTTGCTTGCTTCCATCGCGGCCTCTTTAGTGTCGTTGCTGATTATCAAGCGCAGCGTGTTTGACCGTATGAAGCTTGCCAGCAGCATGCTGGAAAAAATCGGTGCCGGTGAGCTGTACCATGACTTTGAGATCGGCGCGCGCAATGAAATTGGCCTGATGCTGGAGTCGCTATACAACATGAAGAACTCGCTCAACGCCATGATCGCCTCCGTCAGAAACTCATCGGAACAGATTAAAATGAACGCCTCAGAGATCGACGGCGGCAACCATAATCTGGCGGCGCGTACCGAAGAGCAGGCCAGCGCCCTGCAGCAAACCGCGGCCAGCATGGAGGAGATAAAAACTACCGTCTCTAACAATGCCGAGAACGCCCGAAAGGCCAACAACCTGGCGTACCAGGCTCGCTCCACCGCAGACAGCGGTTTTACGGTGATGGGGGAAGTGGTGTCGACGATGGAAAAAATTTCCCAGAGCGCGAAGAAGATTTCTGAAATCAACAGAGTGATTGATGGGATTGCCAACCAGACGAACATTCTGGCACTCAATGCCGCAGTTGAAGCCGCACGAGCCGGTGAACAGGGCCGGGGCTTTTCCGTTGTGGCAACCGAGGTGAGAAACCTGGCCAAACGCAGCGCCGATGCTGCGAAAGAGATCAGCCATCTGATCGGTCAGTCGGTAAAAAATGTGGATGATGGCGCCAGGCTTATCGAAAATGCGGGTAACACTATGAATGATATCGTGACCTCCGTTACCCACGTCAGCGACATCATGCAGGAAATTACCCAGGCGTCCGAAGAGCAGAGTACCGGGGTTAGCCAGATTGCGACTGCCGTGAATGAGATGGATCTGGCTACCCAGCAAAATGCTTCCATGGTCGAGGAGTCGTCGCATATCGTCAGAAACATGAATACAAATGCGCACGACCTGATTGATGTGGTATCGCAGTTCCAGCTGACCAGGGCGGCGGCACCAACGGATACGGCGGTTAAAGCGGTGGTCAGAAAACGACCGGTTATCCAGCAGAAGTCGGCGTTGCCCGCTGAGATTGAAAAGAGCAAAACTCAGCAGGATGATGACAACTGGACGGAATTCTGATCGGCCGCTAAAGGTCACGTTTTCATCGGTTAACGCCTGCGACCAGTATGGTTGCGGGCGTTTTTATATCTATTCGTACACCGCCTCCTGAGGATTGCAAGTGAACGGACAGACGTCGTTAAGCAGCTGGCATATGAAGGGGAAAACAGCGCTGCGTTTGTTCAGCAAATTTTCCAGTTTGAGAAAGACCAGGTTGTCGGGCAATGACTCCCGGGCGAAAGTTTATAGGATGGACAACGTAGGTGTAAATGAAGATATGATCGGAAAGTACCCGAAGTATCAGGATAAGAACAAGGGGGAAGAGAGTCAACTTCCGCCAGGCGAAACAGGCCTCTTCCCGGTTATTCGGCTTGCGTTGATCGCTATCGGCAAAGAGGGTGATTTCCTGTCGTGGCCCGGGGAAAGGGTTCGGGCTAGCGGTATGGGGGTTGACGCGTAAGGATAAAAAAACCTCCATATCCGGAGGTGAAAGTAACACCAGAGGGGAGAGTCCTGGACTAAATAGCTATGTTGTAGACTTTGCCTGATTGCGCCTTTTTTGACTGACCATCTGAGCCATAAAGTGACATATTTGTGCCGACTTTATTCACGATATTTTTCAGGCTGTTGGTCTTTTGCAGGTGCATATCAAGCAGACCATATATTTCCTGATTCAACGCGTTGGCTTTTTTTACTTTCATTGTTATCGAAGACCAGTGCGTGGAGAGTTCGGCATTCAGCGAATAGGGTGCTGCTATTTTTAGCGAGGCCTCCAGCTCTTTACGCTGCTCTTCATAGTAAGCGATGGTCGATAATAAACGACTTTTACTGTCAGAGACTATCTGGAGCAGAACAGGATTGATCTGCGGGCGTTTGAGCTGATTCGCTTCTTCTGCAAGAATCAAACCCAGTTCTGCTACCGTTGTCTGGATCTTGTCCAGAATAAATCGTAAGTTTTCCATTTTTTAGTGTATCGGTTATGAAAGTTGATAAATGTCCTGCAGCAGGGCGTGGGCGATTTTATTGCTGTCGAGTGTGAGTTCACCAGCATTCATTGCAGCTTTGACTTTTTCAAGGCGCGCCGTATTAATATCACGGCTGCTGTCGTTCTGAATCTGCTGGGCCAGCGGGCTTAATTTTACCTGAGTGTCGCCGGCGTGTTCGGTTACCGCATTCTGGGGGTTCTGAGCGTCAGAACTGAACGGGCGTGCCTTCAGGTCCTGTACATTGCGAATGTCAGAAATCGCTTTTGATTGTTGAGTGCGTTCGATGCTCATAGTAATCCTCAGTAAATGCCTTAACACCATGTCTTAACGTTATAATTAGAGTATCGGAGGGGATGCAGAAAAACTAAAATTTATTATTTCACATCGACAAGGATGGTGCCGTCGCTGGTGACGATACCGCTCATCACCTGCCGTGTACGCATACTAACTCTCAGTTTTTCATTCACGGCGGCGTTATCCAGCGCTTTACCCTGAGCGTGGATCCTGAATCCGTTGCCGACGGCAATAACCTCGACTTCCTGCCCGGCCCGGATGCGCCACTGTTTGTGCAGCAGATTCCCGGTCACCGGCGTGCCTGTCGCCACATTTCGCGTCGTGACCCGGCCGACAATCTCATCCGGGGTAAATATCAGACCGGCAGGCTGGTGCTCGAGCGAGCCATGATGGCTCTGAATATCCGTAGGAGCGATGGTCGCGCCGGCTTTCAATGGGTTAACGATGCTCCACCAGGTCCCTTCTGCCTGAACGGCGACCTGGATAAATTTTCTTTCCGTGCCGCACTGAACCCTGACGCTTCGGTTGCCGGTCAGATGCGTATCGTTTCCGCTAAGCGTCAGCACCGGCTGGGCGCAGAGTCGCTCAATCTTGTCGGCGGGGGTCAGGATTTTCACGCTACGGATAACCGGAAAATCCGCGCTGCCGGGATTTTGACTGTTGAGCATGGCGGATATTTGTGAGGCCAGCAGCTGTTCTGCATTGAGCTTTGCTGACGCCGGAAGCACCAGTCCGCCGACCAGCATAATAATTAAGAAACGCGCGAAGAACATATCGTAGCTGGCCTTTATTTGAGCTTTGATAAATAAAACTTTTTATTTTGCTGATTTAATGTGCAAAGTATATATCAGAACTCAGCATTTTTAAATGCGCTAAATGCGTGCGCTTTTGTCGGTGTTTGTTGAGATAGCTGTAAATAAAAGTATTTATCCCGGTTAGCGGTCTAAATAGTGTTACTTTTGTCTGATTATTGAAGTTTAGATTTAAAGGATTGCCCCCTAGAATTAAACGTAATCTTTTTTAATCACAGGTCAGCGTTTTCATGCTAGATAAACTCGATAATGAACTCCGCTTCCAGCAACAGGCATTAGACCTGCTTAATAAACGGCAGAGTATTTTAGCTTCAAATATCGCGAATGTGGACACCCCGGGATATTTGGCCAGGGATATCGACTTTTCCGGGCAGCTAAAGTCTGCGGTAGCAAAAGAGAAGCAAGCTCAGGGGCCGCTAACGCTTTCTCTGACGTCCGGAGCGCATATTGCGGCAACCGCCGCCGATTTCGGCAATAGCCAGCTGCTATATCGCATTCCGGATCAGCCGAGCGCTGACGGAAATACCGTAGATATGGATCGTGAGCGGGTTAGCTTTACTGATAACAATGTTAAATATCAGTCGAGCCTGACGCTTCTTGGTTCACAAATTAAAAACATGATGAGTGTCATCAGTCAGGGTTAATTCAACGTATGTCGTTATTTAGCATTTTCGATATTTCCGGTTCAGCCATGACGGCGCAGTCAAAAAGGTTGAACGTGAGCGCCAGCAATATGGCTAACGCCGATAGTGTTGCCGGACCCGATGGTCAGCCGTATCGCGCCCGTCAGGTCGTTTTTAAGGTGGATAGTGCGCCGGGCCAGGCGATTGGCGGCGTGCGTGTCGATGACGTGGTGGAAAGTACGGCCCCGGACCGACTGATGTACGAGCCATCAAATCCGCTGGCCGACGGCAAGGGCTACGTACATATGCCTAACGTTGACGTGGTGAGTGAAATGGTCAACACCATTTCGGCCTCTCGCAGCTATCAGGCGAATGTTGAAGTGATGAATACCGCTAAGTCACTGATGTTAAAAACACTCACACTGGGTCAATAAAGGAGCGAATGATGGGCGTTTCAGCCGTCATGTCTGGCACTAGTACCAGCAATACCAGTACTTCCGGTGACAACAGCATCGAAGATATCTCGAATAACTTTATGACGTTGCTGGTTGCACAAATGCAAAACCAGGACCCCACGAACCCGATGGACAATAGCCAGCTGACGTCGCAGCTGGCGCAGCTTAATACCGCAGCCGGCATTAAGCAGTTAAACACCACGATGAACAATGTGGGGACGCTGGTCACCAGTATGCAGCAGATGAATGCGGCGCAGTGGGTTGGCCGTACCGTGCTGGTGGAGGGCGATTCCAGGGTCTCCACGGCGAAAGATGGCAACAAAGAGTTTGCTTTTGCGCTCAGCAATGACGCGGACAAAGTGACAGTGACGTTAACGGATCCGCAAGGCAATGCCTGTACGGCGGAGCTGAAGGATGTGAAGGCCGGGGTGCATAAATACAGCATGGACGATCTGACGAACTTCCAGCCGTCAGACCCGACCACCCAGCCGGATACCAACTTTAAAGTGACCTATTCCGCGTCGACCGCCGACGGTGATGCGCCGACGATTACCTCCCTTAAGCAGGCATCGGTCGATAGTGTTTCATTTACCTCAAGCGGCGCGGTACTGCAGCTTGGTCTGGATGGTACGGCGACATTAGGTCAGGTTTATCTCATTGAGTGATGACTTAGTCATTGATTTATTTAGTTTAGTGCTCAGGAAAGTAAAAAATGGGTTTTTCACAAGGTTTAAGTGGACTGAATTCCGCTTCACAGGCTCTGGACGTGGTTGGCAACAATATCGCCAACTCCCAGACCGTTGGTTTCAAATCCGGCTCTATTGCGTTTGCCGACGTATTTGCCGGTTCTCAGGTAGGTATGGGGGTAACGGTTTCTGCCGTTAACCAGAGCTTTACCGACGGCGTTCTCGGGCAGGGAACCGGCAGCCTGGATATGGGTATCCAGGGGAATGGTTTCTTCCGCGTGGTTAACGAGGCCGGCCGCGTGTTTTACAGCCGTAACGGCCAGTTTAAACAAGATGCGGATGGCTACATCATCAATAACCAGGGCATGTACTTAACCGGCTATCAGGCAACAGGTACGCCGCCGAGCATTCAGCCGGGTGCGGCCGTCGGCCCGATTCAGATCCCAAGCGGCCAGATGCCGGCGCGCGCATCTGACAGCGGTAAGATGAGCGGTAACCTGAACTCCGGGGAAGAGGCTATTGACCAGACCGCCAATCCTTTCGATCCGGCAGACAGCAAAAGCTACAACTCGGTAACCCAGGTTGACGCTTACGACAGCCTCGGCAATAAGCAGACCGTTAACGTTTACTTCGTGAAAACCGGGGATGACGAGTGGAAAACCTACTCCAGCAATACCACGTCACCGGTGCTGGATGGTGCAGGGAAACCCGTGTACCAGCAGGCGGATCTGCAGTTTGACAGCTCGGGCCAGCTGACCACCAATCCGGCGAAGCTCAATGTCCAGGGGGCGGCGTTCAACGGCGGCGAAGCGCTGAATTTCGACCTGAGCATGGACGGCATGACCCAGCAGGCTTCCGATACCTCAATGGACAGCCCGAGCACCACGGGTTATCCGCCTGGCCTGATGAATGGCTATGTGGTAGGTGACAACGGGCAGGTTATTGCCTCCTACAGCAATGGCCAGTCGCAGCTGCTGGGGCAGGTGGTGCTCTCCAACTTCACTAACCCGGGCGGGCTTTCCTCTCAGGGGAACAACTGCTGGTCGGAAACGCCGGAGTCCGGGCAGCCGGTTACGGGTATTGCCGGTACGGGTAACCTCGGCAACCTGTACGGTAATAAAACCGAAGCGTCAAACGTCGATCTGAGTAAAGAGATGGTCAACATGATTGTTTACCAGCGCAACTACCAGTCGAACTCGCAGACCATCAAAACACAGTCTGAGCTTCTTCAGACTCTGGTCAACCTGGGTTAATGGCGGGCTGATATGGATCGCGCCATTTATACCGCAATGGGAGCGGCGAATGCGGCTCTTAACCATCAGGCGACGACGGCAAATAACCTCGCCAATGCGGCCACCAACGGGTTTCGTGCACAGCTCACGGCCTATCGTGCCGTGCCGGTCAATGGCCCGACGGTAGAGACCCGTGCTCTGGTCGCAGAGTCGACGCCTTATCACGACGACACCATGGGTGCCATCAACACCACGGGCCGTAGCCTTGATGTGGCGATGCCGCAGAACGGCTGGCTGGCCGTTTCTCTGCCAGACGGCAGCGAAGGCTATACGCGCGACGGCAATATTGAGGTCGATAGCGAAGGCCAGCTGCGGGTGCGTGGGCTCCCGCTGATGGGCGACGGCGGTCCGATTAGCGTGCCGCCGCAGTCCCAGCTGACGATTGCCCCCGATGGCACTATCACGTCGCTGGGCGCGGGGGATGAACCTTCCGCGCTCGCGCAGGTAGGGCGCCTGAAAATCGTTAATGCCGGCATGCGGGATTTAACCCATGGCGATGATGGTTTCTTCCATCCTGGTCCGGCCGCTATCGCCGCCGGCGAGCAGACGCTGCCTGCCGATCAGACGCTAACCATCATCCCCGGCGCGCTGGAAAGCAGCAATGTCAGCCCGGTGAAATCGATGGTAGACATGATTGCCACCGCGCGTGGTTTCGATATGCAGATGAAAGTGATCGGCAGCGTCGACGACAACGAAAAAAACGCTAATCAGTTATTGAGCATGAGCTAAGGCTCAGCAAGGAGATTTTCACCATGATCCGTTCTTTATGGATTGCTAAAACAGGCCTCGAAGCACAGCAAACCAATATGGATGTTATTTCCAACAACCTGGCTAACGTTAGTACCAACGGCTTTAAGCGTCAGCGCGCGGTGTTTGAAGATTTGCTGTACCAGACAATTCGCCAGCCGGGTGCGCAGTCTTCCGAGCAGACGACTATTCCGTCCGGCTTGCAGCTGGGCACCGGGGTTCGTCCGGTTGCCACCGAGCGTATCCACAGTCAGGGCAGTATGACCCAGACCAACAACAGCAAAGATGTGGCTATTGAAGGCCAGGGATTTATCCAGGTGCAGATGCCGGATGGTTCCACGGCCTACACCCGCGATGGCTCATTCCAGATCGATCAGAATGGCCAGCTGGTGACCTCCAGCGGTTATCCGATCCAGCCTGCGATTACGCTGCCGCAGGACGCCGGGACGCTGACCATCGGCAATGACGGTATCGTCAGCGTCACCGTTTCCGGACAGACAGCGCCTCAGCAGGTTGGCCAGCTGACGCTGACCACCTTTATTAACGATTCCGGTCTGGAAAGCATTGGGGAGAACCTTTACCGGGAGACCCAGGCCTCAGGCGCGCCTAATGAATCCACGCCGGGCCTGAACGGCAGCGGTACGTTAAAGCAGGGTTTTGTTGAAACCTCAAACGTCAACGTGGCGGAAGAGCTGGTCAATATGATCCAGACCCAGCGTGCCTATGAAATTAACAGTAAAGCCGTTTCCACATCCGATCAGATGCTGCAGCGGCTGTCGCAACTTTAACCCTGTCTGTCATCCCGGCACAGTTCTGTGACAGTACCGGGAGACGGTTATTCTGATTGTAGTGAATGAAATGACAAATCAGCCCTTTTCAGCGAAGTTCAGCTCCGCTCATATTCTGCAACGTTCTTTCCTGCCACGTATGGCGGGGGGCGTGATGCTGGTGCTCCTGCTGAACGGGTGCGCCTATATTCCTCACACGCCGCTGGTGGCGGGTGAGACCTCGGCGGCCCCGGTCCCGGTGGCGGTACCGACGATCAACGGCTCCGTTTTCCAGGCCGGACAGGCGATGAATTATGGCTATCAGCCGCTGTTTGAAGACCGTCGCCCACGCAATATCGGCGATACCCTGACCATTGTGCTGCAGGAAAACGTCAGCGCCAGCAAAAGCTCTTCGGCGAACGCTTCCCGCGGCGGTTCGACGGGTCTGTCAGTCGATGCCACGCCGCGCATGCTCTCTGGCCTGTTAGGTGGTGATCGTGCCAATGCCGCAATCAGCGGCAGCAATGATTTCAACGGCAAAGGCGGGGCGGCCGCGAAAAATACCTTCAGCGGCACCATTACCGTTACGGTCAGGCAGGTGCTGGCAAACGGCAACCTGATGGTGGTGGGCGAGAAACAGATCGCCATCAACCAGGGTACGGAGTTCATCCGCTTCTCTGGAGTGGTTAACCCGCGCACCATCAGCGGCAGCAACACGGTTATCTCGACCCAGGTTTCTGATGCCCGTATCGAATATGTCGGTAATGGCTATATCAACGAAGCGCAGCAAATGGGCTGGCTGCAACGGCTGTTCCTTAATCTTTCGCCAATGTAATGATTTGATGATGAAAACTTCTTTTTTAACCCTCTCTCTGAGCCTGCTTCTGGGTCTGGTCTGTGTGCCATTACAGAGTGCGCATGCGGAGCGTATTCGCGATTTAACCAGTGTCCAGGGCGTTCGCAGCAACTCATTGATGGGTTACGGGCTGGTTGTAGGGCTTGACGGAACGGGCGACCAGACGATGCAGACCCCTTTCACCACCCAGAGCCTGAACAATATGCTCTCGCAGCTCGGCATCACGGTGCCGGCGGGCACCAATATGCAGTTGAAAAACGTGGCTGCGGTGATGGTCACGGCACAGCTTCCTCCTTTTGCCCGTGCCGGGGAAAAAATGGACGTTGTCGTTTCCTCCATGGGGAACGCGAAAAGCCTGCGCGGCGGGACGCTGCTGATGACGCCTCTGAAAGGGGTGGATAACCAGATTTACGCCCTGGCGCAGGGCAACCTGCTGGTTTCCGGTGCCGGGGCGCAGGGCGGCGGTAGTCGGGTGCAGGTCAATCAGCTGAACGGAGCGCGTATTAGCGATGGCGCGACCGTCGAACGCGAAGTGCCGGCCAATTTTGCCAACGAAAATGTGCTCAGGCTGCAGTTGAACGAGGAAGATTTCGGCGTGGCCCAGCAAATCAGCGACGCCATTAACCGTCGCTACGGCGGTACGACCGCTACGGCAGAGGATTCGCGGGTGATCAAGCTTTTCGCGCCGACGGACGGCGCAGCGAAAGTACGCTTCCTTGCCGATATCCAGAATATTGATATCCGGGTGGGGCCAATGGACGCCAAAGTGATTGTGAACTCGCGGACCGGTTCGGTGGTGATGAACCGCCACGTCACCCTGGATTCCTGCGCCATCGCGCAGGGCGGCTTAACGGTGGAAGTCACCACGGGCAGCCAGGTCAGCCAGCCCGATACGCCGCTGGCGGGGGGACAAACCGTGGTGACACAGAACACTAACGTTTCCGTTAACGATCGCGGTGGCGCGCTGCAGCGCGTGAACACCAGCGCCGATCTGAACGATGTGGTTCGTGCCCTTAATAGCCTGGGGGCGACGCCGAATGAACTGATGTCTATCCTGCAGTCGATGAAGACGGCAGGATGTCTACGGGCGAAACTGGAAATCAACTAATGAACAGCTCACCACTTTCATCAGGCGCAGCCTTCGATCTCCGCTCTCTTGACGCGCTTAAGCGAACGGCAAAAACCGACTCGCAGGAAGGATTAAAGGCGGCGGCAAAACAGATGGAGGGGCTGTTTGTTCAGATGATGCTCAAGAGTATGCGCGACGCCTCCTTCAAAGATGGGCTGTTTAACAACCAGCAGTCGGAGATGTTTACCTCCATGTACGACCAGCAGCTGTCGCAGGATATTGCGTCACAGGGCAGGCTGGGCTTTGCCGACATGATGGTAAAACAGATGGGTGGACAAACGGATGATGTGCAGCGGATCGCGAGTCGCGCACCCGTGCCGCTGTCGCTGAGCAACGAGATCAAAAGCCAGCCATTATACAGCATGAGCCGGGTGGTAACGGCGGCAAAAGAGGTGCTGGCGGGGGCAACCTCCGACAGCAATAAAGGCTTTATTTCACGACTCATGGCGCCTGCGATGGCCGCGGCGAAACAGAGCGGGATCCCGCATCAGCTGATTATTGCCCAGGCGGCGCTGGAGTCCGGCTGGGGTAACCGGGAGATCCCGACCCGGGATGGCAAACCGAGCCATAACCTGTTTGGGGTGAAGGCCACCGCTGACTGGAAGGGCGATACGACTGAAGTGACCACCACCGAATACGTGAACGGTGTCGCGCAAAAAGTGAAGGCGGCGTTCCGCGTCTATCCCTCATATTCTGAGGCGCTGGCGGATTACGCTAAAATACTTACCGGTAACCCACGTTATCAAAATGTCACCCGCGCAAGCACCCCCGAAAATGCCGCGTATGCATTGCAGTCCGGCGGTTATGCCACCGATCCGGGGTATGCGAAAAAGTTAATAAATATTATTAATCAGGTTAAAGGAAACGTAAGTCAGGCGCTGAAAGCTTATCAGGGTGATATAAATTCTTTATTTTGAAATTTAAATTTTAGTTTATTTCTGGCCGGCCGATATTAGAGTTATAGCCGTCCATTTTTTGCATGATGAGCGTCCGCGTTAATCATAAAGATAGAGCATTGATAAATTATGAATCTTATAAATCTGGCCCAGAATGGGTTAAGTTCCGCACAGGCTGCGTTAAATGTTGTAGGCAACAATATAAATAATGCAACCACTGCAGGTTATAGTCGCCAGAGCATTCTTCTCGGCGAAGCCGGCGGTAAAAGTACCAGCTATGGTTTCTTTGGCTATGGTGTCCAGGTGGACGGCGTAGACCGCGCATATGACGGCTTTATTAATAACTCGGTGCGCGGCTCGAGCTCGGTTTATCAGGGCATTAACAGTCGCTACCAGCAGCTCAGCCAGATTGATAATATGCTGGGTGACGATACCAATAATATCTCTGTATCGTTAGGCAATATTTTCACCGCGCTGGAGAAAATGAGCAGCGACCCGGTGAGCCAGGCTTCCAGGCAGGAAGCACTGTCACAGTTTAAAGCCATTTCTTATCAATTCCAGAGCAACAGCAATGCCCTGAACGGGCTGGAAAAAAGTACCAATACACAAATTTCCCAGACGGTTGACGATGTTAACTCCTGTGCAAAGCAGCTTGCCAAACTGAATGCGGATATTGAAAAAATTCACGGTCAGACGGGCGGTATCCCGGCCGATCTGCTCGATCAGCGCGATCAGCTTTTAGGCAAGCTCAGTGAGCAGGTGCCGATTAAAGTCAATGAAAACACCGACACCGGTCGCGTTGATGTGACGTTCTCAAATGGCCTGCCGCTGGTTAACGGGGATAAATCCTATCAGCTGTCGGCTTCAGCCTCCGCGGAAGATCCGAGTAAAACGGTGGTGTCCTATATCGATGCTTCAGGCAATTCCATGTTGCTGGACGAATCGAAGATGACCAGTGGCAAGCTTGGCGGACTCTTTAAGTTCCGTAATGAAGATCTGGTGAGTGCCCGCGATCAGCTGAACCAGCTGGCGCTGCAGATGGCCAATAAATTCAATGAGGTGAATGGCGCAGGCTACGATCTGAACGGCGAGGCGGGCGGCGATATCTTTAATATCTCCAACCCGGTTGCGCAGCCCAACAGAAACAACGTCAGCGACACTACCCTGAACGTCACTTATACCGATATCAGTTCGGTGACCGCTCAGGACTATACTATTACCTTTAAAGGCCCTGGCGCCAGTGACTGGGATATTAAAACCCGCGATGGCAGTACCGTTACGCCAACGATCGGCGATGACGGTGAGTTACAGTTCGGCGGTATCTCCTTTAAGCCTGAAGGCACGCCGGAAGCAGGCGACAGCTTTGTCGTCAATCCGGTTGCGGGGGCGGCGGATAATATCAGCGTGGTGATCACCGACGGTAATCAGATTGCCGCTTCAGGCTCCGCAGATCCTGACGAGCAGAGCAACAACGAAAATATCAAGGATATGATCGCCATTAAGAGCCAGACCATTATTGGTGGTAATGCGACGCTGACGGAAGCCTATGCCAGTCTGGTCAGCAGCGTGGGCTCATCGATGACCTCGCTGAAAGCCGATGGTGTAACCACGGAAAAATCGCACAATGCGCTTTTGCTGCAGCAGCAGTCTGTTTCCGGGGTGGACCTGAATGAAGAGTACATTAACCTGCAGATGTTTTCGCAGTATTACCAGGCGAATGCTCAGGTGCTGCAAACGGCCACCACTATTTTCGACACTATTTTAAATATCAGATAACAGAGCGTTATTTAACTGTTCTGCTGCGGTAACCGTTCGGGGAAATAGCAATGCGTCTTACCACTTACTACATGTATCAAAATAATATCGACAGCTTGTCGAAGGCGATGAGTAGCGGGAATGATATTTACACCCGCCTCAGCGCCGGGCGAAATCTGTTGACCCCGTCAGACGATCCGGCAGGGGCGTCTCAGGCGGTGATTTATCAGGATGCGCTGTCGTCGATGAACCAGTTCGATACGGCGAGGATGTACGCCCAGGATGCCCTGGGTCAGGAAGATAATACACTGAACTCCATCGGCAATCTGCTGAATAAAAACCTCTCAGAGAAGATTGTTGCAGGGGGTAATGGCACCTACTCCGATAAAGACCGCGAGGCCTTAGCCACCGAGTTACAGGGGATTCGCGATAACCTGCTGGACCTGGCGAACGCCCGAAACAGCAGCGGGCGCTATATTTTCTCCGGCTATAAAACGGGCACCGAACCCTTCCAGCAGGACGGTACCTATGTGGGCGGCGATACACCGATGACGCAGGTGGTGGCCGACAGCACCGTGATGCAGGTGGGCCATACGGGTGCCCAGGTGTTTATGAGCGGCACCGGTGACGATCTGTTTGCCTCGCTGGATAAGGCGATTGCTGCCCTGAAAGAACCGGTAAGCGACGACAGCGAGCGCGAGGCCCTGCAGGCGACGCTGGACAGCGTTAACGTATCGATTAAACACAACATTGATAATCTTGGCAAAGTGCAGGCCGAGGTTGGCACTAATTTGCAGCACATTGAATCCCTGGGCTACAGCTCGGACACGGCCAAACTCGATATGGTGTCTCGCCTGCAGGAAACGGTGGGTTCCGATCCGGATTCAACTATTACGTTGATCTCCCAGTCGAAGATGGCGGAATTTGCGCTGAACTCCTCAATGATGGTGTTTCAGACAATGCAGCAAATGTCGTTATTTAATATGCTGAAGTAAGCTGTTCATAACGATAAAATTACACCCCGGGGTGATTAGTTTGCAATATCTCCACGTGGGCTGTTGTGAATGAATTATCAAAATGCGCAAATTTCTACAGCCTCATTACACTATAATATTTTGACTTTATCACGAATAATAAAGATGTTTTTTTTCAGGTGGATAATGTCAAGTGAACGGTATTTACACGCCAGCCGGCGTGGTTAATAAAAATGAACTTTGGGAAAAGTTCGGTTTCCTGGTCCGCAGTGAAGCATTAAAGCTACAGCAAAGATTACCGGCCAGCGTGGAGCTTGATGATTTAATTCAGGCCGGTGCGATGGGAATGCTGGCGGCATTTGATTGTTATGATCCTAAAAAGGGGATTGCGCTCAGCAGTCATATTACTCAGCGGGTACGCTGGGCCTTAGTGGATGAGTTACGGGAACGTGACTGGGTTCCGCGCAGGGTTCGCAGTAACGCCAGGGAAATTAGCGCCGCTATTCAGCGTATTGAGCAGGAAACAGGGCAGGCGGCAACGGAAGCGGACGTCGCCGGACAACTGGGAGTCACTCTGGCGGAGTACCAGCAGATGCTGGCTGACACTAACACCAGTCAGATTTACTCCCTGGACGAGCTACAGGAAGAGCTGGCGGACAGTATTGAACCGCTAGACGGTGAAAACGAACGGTTGAATCCGCTGCATGAGGTGGTCAATGCAAACCTGGTCGAGCAAATCAGTAAGCAGATCCGTGCTTTACCAGAAAGAGAGCAGCTGTTGTTGAATCTTTATTATCAACAGGAACTCAATATGAAAGAAGTGGGCATACTTCTGGAGATAACCGAGACGAGAGTTAGTCAATTACACAGTCATGCTATTAAAAGGTTGCGAGCACGGTTGGATGTTGCAGATTGATTAAGAAAAATAATTAATTGATCAATATGCCATTCTTTTAGCTGGTGATGTGCTGTCGTTTAAATTTGGTTTACCGTCGATCCATTAGGATGATTACTATAAATTCGTTGAATACGTTTTTTAAAATTAATCGTTAGAAGGTATAACCAGAGGTACGGATAGATGAGTACGACAAATTTTGATGAGCAAATTCAAGGCATTCACGATATTAACTTATCTTATTTGCTACTCGCCCAGAGACTAATCAGAGAGGATCGCCTGGCCGCAGGTTTTCGCCTGGGATTAAACGATGCTACGATTGATTCATTGAAAGATCTTTCGCTGCCGCAGTTAATGAAACTGGCGTCTACCAATCAATTAGTTTGCCGGTTGCGCGTAGATAATGAAATGGTTATTGAATATTTAACCAAAGACTCACGAATTGATGCGTTACAACAAATTCACACTGGCATCATCTTATCGACACAGCTTCTTGATTCGCTGTTAGAACCGAAAATTTCAGCAGTTTGACGGAGTTTATGATGGCCAGTGAAAAAAGTATTCTTGCTGAAGTGAAAGAAGTGCAGATCGCCATGGATCTGATCTCATTCGGCGCCAGAATGCAGGTGCTCGAAAGTGAAACCAGCATCAGTCGACGTCGATTACTGAAATTGTATAAAGAGCTGAGAGGCTGTCCGCCGCCTAAAGGCATGCTGCCATTTTCAGAAGATTGGTTTATGGCGTGGGAACAAAATATTCATTCATCGTTGTTTTATAATATTTTTCTGTTTATAAAGAAAACGGTCAACTGTCGCCAGATTGAAGCGATGATTAAAGCCTATCGTCTCTATCTGGAACAGTGTCCGACTGAACCAGGTGAAAAGCCAGTGCTGGGGTTGACGCGTGCGTGGACATTATTGCGATTTATTGATTGTGGAATGATCCAGCACACCGGATGTAGCGTATGTGGCGGTGGCTTTGTGGTGACCACGGAGCATTCTAAAGCCCCCTTTACCTGTAGTCTGTGTAGCCCACCATCTCGAGCCAGTAAGAAAAATAAAGTGGATCAGATTCCGACAGATACTTTTAATTATATGCCGGTGTGCTAATCCATAATCCATTGTGAATATCATACGAATATATTGATGTTAGCCAGACACATGGATAAGAAAAAGTTTTTAAATAATTAAGGAGTTCATGTGCTGGTCATAATTGGTTATTTGGTGGTTTTTGCAACCGTTTTCGGTGGGTTTGTTATTGGTGGTGGTGAGCTCGGGGCTCTATATCAACCGACTGAACTTTTAATTATCGGCGGTGCTGGGGTTGGTGCATTTATTGTGGGTAATAACGGTAAAGCGATGAAGGCGACGTTAAAATCCTTCCCGCATTTATTAAAAGGCTCACAGTATACCAAAGCGCTGTATATGGATCTGATGGGGATGATGTTTCAGCTGCTGAGTAAAAGTCGGCAAAACGGCATGATGTCGCTGGAAGCCGAGATAGAAGATCCGCAAAACAGCCCCATTTTTTCTGCCTATCCGCGATTGTTGGCGAATGCCACGCTGACCAACTTCGTGGTTGATTACCTGCGCCTGATGATCAGCGGCAGCATGAACGCGCATGAGCTTGAAGCGCTAATGGATGAAGAGATTGAAACCTGCGAGCATGAGCATGAAATGCCTGCTAACAGCCTTAACGTGATTGGTGATGCCTTCCCCGCTTTTGGTATCGTTGCGGCGGTTATGGGAGTGGTACATGCTCTGGCCGCAGCGGATCGTCCGGCAGCGGAGCTGGGGGCGCTGATCGCGCATGCGATGGTCGGGACCTTCCTGGGTATTCTGCTGGCCTATGGCTTTGTTCTGCCGCTGGCTTCGCTGCTGCGTCAGAAAAGTGCCGAAGAGATTAAAATGCTGCAGTGCATCAAAGTTACGCTGCTCTCCGCCGTCAACGGTTATGCACCACAAATTGCGATTGAGTTTGGTCGTAAAACACTTTACTCCACCGAGCGTCCGGGCTTCATTGAGCTGGAAGAACACGTACGCGCGGTGAAATCCGCTGCCAGCGGTAGTGCATCGGATGGCTCATCATGAGTAAGAACGCAAAATCTACCATCATTATTCGCAAGCGCAAAAGTGCTAAACATGGTCACCATGGTGGCTCATGGAAGATTGCCTATGCGGATTTTATGACGGCCATGATGGCGTTTTTTCTGGTGATGTGGCTGCTCTCCTCCTCGACGCCTCAGGAGCTTCAGCAGGTTGCCGAGTATTTCAAAATGCCATTAAGAACGGCTATGGCGCAGGGTAATCGCATGAGCTTAAGCGACAGCGTTATCCCCGGCGGCGGCGATGATATGGTTAAGCAGGATGGGGAAGTCCTGAAGAAAACGCTGCATCGGTTAGACCAGAAAAAAAGCCAGAGTAATTTACTGCGGGCGCGTGAACGGCTGGAGAGCATGATTGAAAGCGATCCGCGGTTAAGCAATTTCCAGTCAAATTTGCGTATCTACCTGACCGATGACGGCCTGCTTATTCAGATCGTGGATAGCAAAGAGCGCCCTATGTTCAGGCGCGGCAGCAAGATTATTGAACCCTATATGAACGATATTCTGTACGCCCTTGCGCCAGTACTTAACGAACTGCCAAACCGTATTAGCCTGACGGGTCATACGGACTCCATCCCTTACTCCTCCGGAGAGCAGGGTTACAGTAACTGGGAGCTTTCCGCCGATCGCGCAAATGCATCCCGTCAGGCCCTGGTTCGCGGTGGACTGGATGACGAACGCTTTCTGCGGGTGGTAGGGACGGCAGACAGAATGCATCTCGACAATACGACGCCAGACGATCCCATTAACCGTCGTATTAGCGTCCTGGTGCTGAGCAAGCAGAAAGAAAAAGACATCGTTGATGAGGACAAGCCTCCTCAGAATGCGGCAGATACGCCAGACAGTGAACAAATCAAAGCGAAACTGGATAATTTACTGACTGAATCTGGTGCTGCCGCAGTAAAGACCAATAGTATTCCAGAAAAGGTGGAGTGAGATGGACGTAAGTGATTTTTACCAGACTTTCTTTGCCGAAGCGGATGAGCTTTTGGCGGATATGGAGCGGCATCTGCTGGAACTTGACTGCTCCGCGCCAGACAAGGAGATGCTCAATGCCATTTTCCGCGCCGCGCATTCCATAAAGGGCGGAGCAGGGACGTTCGGTTTTTCTGTCTTACAAGAAACAACGCACCTGATGGAAAATTTGCTGGATGACGCCCGCTGCGGAAACCTGCAGCTAGACAGCAACATCATTAACCTGTTTCTTGAGAGCAAAGATATTATGCAAGACCAGCTTGATGCGTATAAGTCCTCGCAGGAGCCTGACCAGCAAAGTTTCCAGTACATTTGCGCCGCCCTGCGCCAGATAGCGCTGGAGGGTAAGCCGCAGACTCTTGCCGTCGCCGTCGCGGCTCAGCCCGAGCCTGAGTCCGAGTTTGAACAGGCGTCGCCGTCGGCGGTTCCTGGGCTGCTGCGTATTGAACTTCGCAATGTCAAAGCAGCGGATATGGCGCTGCTGCTTGAAGAACTGGCGAATTTTGGTGAGGTTGTCAGCAGCGAGCAACAGGGGGATGTGCAGCAGGTTCTGTTGAAGTCGACGGATGCGGCGGTCGATATTCATGCCGTGCTCTGTTTTCTGCTGGAGCCTGAACAAATCGCCATTCAGGCCGTATTGGCCGAGCAGGTGACTGCCCCACTCCTCGCGACAGCGACTGCGGTCGTTGAGGAGAAAACGTCGTCCGTCATGCCTGAACCGGCAAAACCCGCTGCCGCGGCTACGCGGGCAAAAGCGACGCCGAGGGCGCCGGCAGCGGAGTCCAGCATCCGCGTGGCGGTGGAAAAAGTTGATCAGATCATTAACCAGGTCGGTGAACTGATCATTACTCAGGCCATGCTTTCCCAGCTTTCGGGGGTGCTGGATCCTGCCATTCACGACACCTTGCTGAACTGCATCGGCCAGTTGGAGCGAAATGCCCGCGATCTCCAGCAGTCGGTGATGTCCATTCGTATGATGCCAATGGAGTATGTCTTCAGCCGCTTCCCACGCCTGGTCCACGATCTGGCCGGCAAGCTGAATAAAGAGGTTGAACTGCAGCTGCGTGGCGGTTCGGCGGAGCTGGATAAAAGCCTGATCGAACGTATTATCGATCCTCTGACGCACCTGGTACGTAATAGTCTCGATCACGGTATTGAGTCCGGCGATATTCGCCGGGCGAAAGGCAAGCCGGAAAAAGGCCAGCTCACGCTTTCCGCAGAGCACCACGGCGGCAATATTGTGATTGAAGTTATTGATGACGGCGCCGGCCTTAACCGGGATAAGATCCTCGCGCGCGCGCAGTCGCAGGGGCTGACCGTGAGTGAAAACGCCAGCGACGATGAGATCTGGATGCTGATATTCGCCGCCGGTTTTTCGACGGCGGAAAAGGTGACCGATGTCTCCGGACGCGGCGTCGGGATGGACGTTGTGCGGCGAAATATCCAGGAGATGGGCGGCCATGTAGAAATTAAATCCGAGCAGGATAAAGGTTCCACGATTCGCATTGTTTTGCCGCTCACCCTGGCTATTCTCGACGGGATGTCCGTGCGGATTGCTAACGAAATTTATGTGTTGCCCCTCAGCACGGTGATGGAGTCGTTGCAGCCTTGCGAAACCTCCCTTTACCGTATGGCGGGCGGCGACCTGATGCTTCAGGTACGGGGCGAATATATCCCGCTAATTGAACTACGACAGGTTTTTGATATTACTGACGATCCTCATCAGGTCAATGAAGGTATTGCCGTGATTGTTCAGAGCGCCGGCAGCCGCTACGCACTGCTGGTCGATCAGCTGATTGGTCAGCATCAGGTGGTGGTGAAAAACCTTGAATTGAACTATCGAAAAATTGCCGGTATTTCGGCGGCAACGATTCTGGGTGACGGTAGCGTTGCGCTGATTCTGGATGTTTCAGCACTGGCCTCGCTGTGCAAAGAAAAAAAGCTGGCTGAGAAGAAAGTTTAATTTATTACGATTACAGTAAGGGGGAGCATATGAGTGTCTCAGGGGCGGAAAACAAATCTGGCGATAAAAGTCAGGAGTATCTGGTCTTTACACTTGGTGAAGAAGAATATGGTATCGAGATCCTTAAGGTACAAGAGATTCGCAGCTACGATCGCGTGACGCGTATTGCCAATACGCCGAGATTTATTACCGGCGTAACTAATTTGCGCGGCGTGATCGTGCCGATTGTCGACCTCCGCGTTAAGTTTCAGCTTGCCGCTGAGGACGTCAATGAGAATACCGCGACCATTATTTTGAATCTCGCCGATCGGGTTGTTGGCATCGTGGTCGATGGCGTTTCCGATGTTTTATCATTAGGCCATGAACAGATTAGACCGGCACCGGATTTCTCCGTCACGCTGGCCACAGAATATTTACTCGGCCTCGGTTCGCTTGGCGAGCGCATGCTTATTCTGGTCGATATTGAAAAGCTGCTTAATAGCGATGAGATGGAGTTGGTAGAGCGCCTGGCAGAGACTATGGTCGAGTCGTGAGTGAGGGGACTTATCAGCCAACATCTCTGCTGTGTCTCAGGGTAATATTCTCAACGTTCTGGCGGTATTTCATCCTCAGCCACTAACGCACAGGCAATATATTTTCTTATGAAAAAAATCAGGCCAGCCAGCTGGCCGGAAAAATTTGCTATCTGGTACCGGATAGCCTGAATAGTCTACACGCCATCATTCAACGTGACAGCAATCCAGATATTATTTGTTTATGCGACATGGGGATTATCATGTTTTCAAAAATTAGTATTGCCAGGGTAATAAAGTTTTATCTTTCTATTATTATGGTGTTTTTTTTGGTTCTGGCGGGCGTAAGCTTACGTTCTTCATATATATCGAAAAGTAACTATATAAATTCAGGTCAGCTCCACAAACGCATTAAGTTGCTTGATGACGCGACTAATCAGTTAATGACTATCAGAGGTGACATGATGGTTATTATTAACTTAGCGCAGAATCAGCATACGATTAATAAGGAGTTGCTTGACGATATCACCAAAAATGAAGATATCTTACGTACAGTCCTGAACGAATGGGTTCGCGAGCCGAAATCCAGCGAACAGGCCCAACGGCTATCTGACCAGGGAAGCGAGTTAATGACGTCTATTCTTAAAGACTATGACCGCTATCTGAAAGATATGAAGGTGGATATGACAGCAATGGATGCCACCGACAAGCTGATCGACAGGCTGCATGCGGTGACCCAGGACTACAGCAATCTTTGCAATGACGTCATGGCGAAATATCAGGATACGGCGGACGAGTTGCATAGTACCCTGATCACCATGCTAATTGTGATCGTACTGATCTTTGCCGTGCTCTATATCTCGCTCTCACGTTTTATTAACACGGCGATCCTCGGCAAGCTGACCGAAGCGACCACCATCTTTGCGGCGATCAGCGACGGTGAGCTGGGCAAAAGCGTGCCGCAGTATGGCAGTAACGAAATTGGCCAGTTGTTTACCAGTATTGAAAGCATGCGCATCTCGTTAGTCAAGACCATCGCGTCGGTCAAAGACGCCGTCGAGAGCATTAAATCTAACGCGGTGGAAATTGCCGAAGGCAATAATGACCTTTCTTCCCGTACCGAAGAGCAGGCCAGCGCGCTGCAGCAAACGGCCGCCAGTATGGAGCAGATCAAAACCACCGTTGAAAATAACACCTCTCATGCGCGTGAAGCCAATAAGCTGGCGAACGACACTAAAGAGATTGCCAACAGCGGTTCCGTGGTGATGGTCGACGTTGTACGTGCCATGGAAACTATCGCCAGCCACGCCAGCCAGATCTCGCAGATCATTAACGTTATCGATGGTATCGCCAGCCAGACCAATATCCTGGCGCTGAACGCCGCAGTTGAAGCGGCCCGTGCAGGTGAGCAGGGCCGTGGTTTTGCGGTGGTGGCGACGGAAGTGCGTAACCTGGCGCAGCGCAGCGCCGAGGCGGCGAAAGAGATCCGCGGGCTTATTGAACACTCAGTTCAGGATACCAACGCCGGCAGCAAGCGGGTGGACAGCGCCAGGGAGACCATGTCCGGAATTGTCGATATGGTCTCGCGGGTCAGCAGCATTATGCAGGATATCACTCTGGCTTCCGAAGAGCAGAATATTGGTATTCGGCAGGTGTCCGTGGCGATCAACGAAATGGACGTTGTGACCCAGCAGAATGCGAGCCTGGTGGAGGAATCCGCCACCATTACTGCGCGTATGGATCAGCAGACCACCCAACTGGGGGATATGGTCTCGGTATTTAAACTCTAGCTTGTGACAGCGACCCCGCAGCGATCTGCGGGGTCACTATTTTACGCCTTAGCCCTGATGAGCGAAGGTTATCTCCTGCGGTGCGGCAGTAAGATCCTGCTCCGCGCCGTCTTTATCCGTCTGGAAACCGGTTACCGACTGCTGCAGCGAGCTGGCTGCCGTTGAGACTTCCGACACCAGCGAGGCGTTCTGTTGGCTAACGCCGTCCATCTGATGGATCGCAATATTAATCTGGGTAATACCGCGCGTCTGCTCCTCCGCACGGCTGGAGAGATCGATATTGCCGGTGGTGATCTCTTCCACGCCAGTGCTAATCGAATCCGTGCCGCCACGAACCGTTAGCACCATACTCTCATGATGGTATCAAAGCTGAGCACGTCGAGGCTGTCGCGCGATACGTTTCCGGCATCAAAATCATCCAGCGAGACGGTAAAGCCGCAGGATTTGGCGTACGCCAGGACGGGGCGCCCGGCGACCAGCTGCTGTGGGTCACGCGTTCGCTGATTTCGATATCAATACGCTGCGGCTCAATGCCCTGTTCCACGCATTTCTGGTGGAGCTTTATGATATAAGCGAGGTCATTTAGCAGCACGGGTGAAAGGTTACAAGAGAAATGTAGCTGCGCTTTCTTTTTTAACAGCTGGTAAAGGTAGTCAAATATAAAGTCGGTCACTTCATGGATCGCTCCGCTGTCTTCAGCGACCTTGATGGCCTCCAGCGTCGAGAGCAGTAATCCGTCTTCATTATAAAATCGGGCGAGCGCTTCGTCGCGGAAGATAGTGTTTCTGGAAAGGTCAATGATAGGCTGGAACTCTGCTGTTGCCGTCGCTTATTCCCCAAAATAGTTATTTCTTTGGTTATCATTATTTGTAATTTATCCCCCAATGGCAGAAAGGAACTTTTCAGCTGTGGTCACGATGTCTTGTGCGCATCTGTTTCAACAATCTTACACACTCGGTCTGAAATTGTTTTAAATGCTCGCTGAATGCTACCTTTGATAGTTAAAATCTATTGTGAATCTAATAATGGTTGCTTAAAACTATATAAGCAGTTGACTTTTCCCTTTCTCTTCGTTAAATTTTGTCAGTAAATTTTGCTCCATAAATCAAATTGTAAATTTAACTGATTGTTTTTGTTTATTTTGTGGTTTTTCCATTGAAAGGTGCGTTGTACCGTCCTTTCTCCAGGTATGTCGGCATAATTCTGCTCTGGCAAAAAATCCTGGTCTTATGTCATCTGCTTCGGGATATGAAGTCGAGTTTTCTTCTGTTTTTTGATGGATCGCTGGCAGGTATTCAACCTGCGGGAATGATGAAGTAAATGTGACACTTCTATTTCAGAGGAGAGGCATTTATTTTTGTCATAAATATAAAAATCAACAATTTATTAAAAGGTATATTGAAAGTGAATCTTTATGCCCCTCCCGCAGCGAATGTTATTCGTTCTTTGCTTCAGCATCCTTATGTTTTATCGGTATATACCAAAGATATGCCCTACGTATTAAATGCCGATGTCGCCGAACTGGATATGACAACCAGTCGCATGATATTAAATGTTGAATATTCGGGAACGGATATTGAGCATTATTTACCTGACGGTGAAGTCAGCTTTGATCTTGAGGCGATCAAGGGCTCGGAATTCCCCGAGCGGGAAACTTACAGCCTGAGCCATATTGCCGCCCGATCGCTTAAGACCGATGCGATGCTGTACCGTCTGGAGTGCCAGCTTCCCGATTCGGTTTTTATCACCGAAAAGCGCGGCGAGGTGCGTATTCCCTTTATTCTCGGGATGCAGGCGCGGGTGCATATTGATGTTTATCCCCATGCGCTAAATATCCCCGGCAAGCTGAAAAACCTCTCCGTGGGCGGTTGCATGGTGGAGATCGATCTGGTCGAAAGCATTGCCCTTGAGGCCGGGCAGATAATCCCCGGAATTACGCTGGAGTTTGCCAGCGGGGAACGCTTTTTTGCCGAGGGTAAAATTCGCCATATTCGCCCCTTTGGCAGTAGCGGACACGCAGCCCTTGGCATCCAGTTTATCCATCTGCAGCCCTCCGTCAGCGAAGCTCTGTTTCACTTCGTCAACGAATCGGAAAGAGAAGCCGCCTTTCGCAGCGGCATAACCAGCAGCATGGTTTATCCCTCTCCGTTGTTTATTGCCGGTGCGAAGGAGAAGAGAATCGTGCAGCGAGAAAATGAAATTCGGGAAAAACGTACTCGTCAGACTCCAGTGGAGCAGGGCGTGCAGGAGGTGGCCCATCGCCTGCAGATTGGCCTGATGTATATGAAAAGCCACAATACGTTTCCCCATGATATTTTCTACGACTGCGTGGATACGCTGGTCTATCTGGTCGGCAAGGATCGCAAATCTCTGCTGTACGCTCTGGCTATTCTACGCGATGAACCCGACTGGGTCAGGCAGGCAGTGCAGGTCGCCGCAAAGCTGGCGGACATGCTGCTGCTGCGCGACCCGCATAGCTACGAGGTGCGTGAAGCGGTGCTGGGAGCATTGCTGCACACGCTGGGTAAACCACTGCTGATTAGCGCAGAGCTGCCGTCGCTGAAAGTGAATATGAATCCAGCGCAGAAGGTGATATTGCGCGGACATGTGGCGGCGCTGCGCAGCAGGCTTGAGGCGTTAGGCTGGGAGCCCGCTCCGGTCTGCGCGGATGCGATCGACAACGCCAGCGAACGCCTGGATGGTGCCGGTTATCCGCAGGGAAAAACGGCGGCACAGCTCTCGCCGCTGGCCCGTCTGATATCGATTATTAAAGCGGTAAATAAGCTGGTGCACGCCCGTAACGGCAGGCCGCCGCGCTCGCCGCTGGAGGCCTATCGCAAGGTCTACTATGCCGATAGCGCTTACGATCGCGAAACCGTGATTGAGTATATTCAGACCTACGGTCTCTACCCGATTGGCAGCCTGGCAAAGTACGCCGGGGGCTATCTGGGCTGGGTGGTGGATATCGAGAACAAAGGCAAGCCGCGCAAGGTGCATATCGTCAAGAACCTGCGCTTCCCGGAGACCAATATCAGCAGCGTGATGTCGAAGGGCGATCTGGCTCAGCTCGGGAAACTGGAAAAAATAGTGAATCCCGCGGATTACGGGATTCGGGTAGTGAAAGAGTAAATCGGGTCGGGCTATCGACCCACGCGTGCCTGAAGGGCCGCCGGATAGCGATCGCCGACATCATTTATTGCATCGAGCGCGGCGGCCAGGTTCTTCTCCAGACGGTGCAGTCTGGTGGTGCCGGGGAGCGGGGCGAACCACGGTTTCTGCGCCAGTAGCCAGGCCAGCGCAACCTGAGCAGGGGTCGTGCCTTTATCTGCGGCGAGCTGCGTCAGCAGGGTGACCAGCTGTTCGTTGGCGGCGATAGCCTCGGCGGCAAAGCGCGGTATCTTGCTTCGGAAATCATCCGCACCAAAGGTGGTCCCCGCGCGTATGGCGCCGGTTAAGAAGCCTTTCCCCAGCGGGCTGAAGGGGACAAAACCCATCCCCAGCTCCTTGAGCAGCGGCAGGATCGTCTGCTCCGGCTCGCGCCACCACAGGGAGTATTCGCTTTGCAGCGCGGCTACCGGTTGCACCGCATGCGCCCGACGAATAGTATCGACGCCCCTTTCAGACAAACCAAAGTGTTTCACTTTTCCCTCGGCAATCAGGTCTTTCACCGTCTCCGCCAAATCTTCGATGGGCATGTCCGGGTCGACGCGGTGCTGATAGAGCAGATCGATCGCGTCGGTTTTCAACCGGCTCAGGGAGCCCTCTACTGCTTCGCGAATATGTTCCGGGCGGCTGTTGAGCATCTGCTGCTTATTATCGTCGCCAAAGGTAAAGCCATACCTGGTGGCGATAACCCCCCGATCGCTGAACGGCTACAGGGCTTCACCCACCACCTCTTCATTCAAATACGGGCCGTAAACATCGGCGGTATCAAAGAAGGTCACGCCACGCTCAACGGCGGCGCGGATCAGTTCGACGGCCTGGCGGGTATTGGTTGTCGGACCGTAGCCAAAGCTCAGTCCCATACAGCCCAGGCCAATCGCTGGAACGTCCAGACCGGAGCAGCCGAGAGTACGTTTTTGCATGGTTAATTCCTCGTAGTGATTTGACACCCAGAGTAGCGGAATGAACCTACGGGATAATGGGGCCGAAAGGGATAGAGCTTATGAACATGATTCATTAATAAAGAAGGTGATGGTGCTCAGGACGCCTCTACCATAGCAATAATCACCCGCTGTAATTCCTGCTTAGCCTGCTGTTCGCCGACGGTGCCTTTGATCACTGCCCCGATCTGCCAGGCGACCTGAAACCGGGGTGGCGGAAAAATCTGGGGTTCCGGCATGGAGCCTTGATGCAAATTAGTTGACCACTACACACTGACCTCTGAACAGGTATCAATACGGCACCCATATGACGTCTACATTTCATCTGCTTTAACCCTGATATTTTTGCCATGAAGAGTATCCAGAAGCAGTCCCTCGATGATTAAAGGATTAATCATCCTGATTACGTCATTCCTGGAGGTGTGTTCATTAAATGTCATCACTTTCGTTGAACCCCAGGCGTCAATAATCCATAACTTAGGAGCATGCCGACTGAGATAATTCGCGAACTGCGTTAACTCCATTCCTGCTGGCTGGAATGTCAGAGGGGCTGTGCGGAGGGATTCAGCCAGCGGTCTGAATAATTCGCAGGCTACCGCGGCTGATATATTTGCATAGAGCACCAGAATATGGGAGCGCTCGCTGGTTGTATCATATATGTTTAACAGCAAGGCCCTGTCACCTTTGCCACGCAATACCAGTCTGTGCAGAACCATCTCGGCATGTTCCTGGCAGAATGCCTCCATGCCAGGATTTTTTTGATAATAATCAAAGGTGATTTTTGCATATTTTCGTTGTCGGTTCATAAGGGCGAGAGTATCTGTAGCGTCTGACTGATGAAGACTCTGATGTGAGGCAATGCATTCATTGAGTATGGCCTGCCGGGACGCAAGAATAGTTCCATTAGATCTGTGCGCTAAATCTGCACGATTATTTCGCTGCAGTTTTAATCTGCCAATAACAGCGAGTTCCTGCCTGAGCAGGCTGGAAAATTGGGCGTCAGCAAAGTCAGGTATTGAAACATCAAGCAGACTGTCCTGTCGTGAAAGTGAAAGCAGAACATTTTCAGTGTGTCGTAAAGAAGATGTACCGGGCGTTGACCCTGATTGATAAATGTTTTCTTCCTGCTGAACTGGGCTGGCCGTAATCGAAGAAATGCCGGGATTTTTTTTCATATTTTTTCCTTATATTGGCTGCTGAAAAATAGCAGTATATTCCATCAATTAACTGTCCATAAAAATGCACGGAACCACTGTAATATAGCAGGACGAACCGTCCGAACGCGTCATTGCGGTCTGTCAAGGCATTATTGATAGCCAGGGCCAGCTGATTGTGCCAACCCCGAAAATGGCTATCTGGATTTTGAAGAGTACAATCCCTGGCGCCTTGTACAGAAACGGAATAACCGGGGAGAGCACGCGGGCTGCAGTAAGCGCAAAAAAATCGGCCAGCTTGCTGGCCGGTTATGTCTTAACCTAAGGTCTTCACAAACGCCAGCAGGTCCTTGTTAAGTTGGTCCTGATGGGTAACGACAAAGCCGTGCGGGGCGTTGTCATACACCTTCAGACCGGCGTCGCGGATCGTCCTGGCGGCCACTTTCCCGGTGACCTCAAACGGCACCACCTGGTCATTACTGCCGTGGATCACCAGCGTTGGAACGTCAATACGTGCCATATCGGTGCGGAAATCCGTTTCGGAGAACGCCGTTACGCAGTCGAGGGTCCCTTTCAGCGAGGCCAGCAGTGCGATATTCAGCGTCTGGGTTAGCACGCCTTCAGAGACGGTCTGACCCGCGTTCAGGCCGTAGAAAGACGTTGCGAAGTCGCTGATAAACTGGGCGCGGTCTTTACGCAGCCCGTCGCGGATCCCTGCAAACACCGACATATCAACGCCCTGTGGGTTATCGTCGGTTCTGCCGAAAATAGGCGTCACCGCGCCAAGCAGCACGAGGCCGGCAACGCGCAGGTTACCGTGGCGACGGATATAGCGCACTACGTCGCCGCCGCCCATCGAGAAGCCAACCAGCGTAACCTCCTGTAGATCCAGCTGATTAATCAGATCGTTAATATCTGAGGCGAACGTGTCATAGTCATAGCCGTTCCAGGGCTGCTCCGAACGACCAAAGCCGCGACGGTCAAAGGCGATCGTCCGGTAGCCATTCTCGGCCAGAAAATTCATCTGGCTATCCCACATATCCGCGTCCAGCGGCCAGCCGTGGCTGAAAAGAACCGGTTTCCCTTCGCCCCAGTCTTTGTAGTAAATCTGTGTGCCATCCTGCGTGGTGATAGTGCTCATATGCAATCCTCATCATGTTGTCGATTTCCGCTCTTGATAAAGTGTAGCGGGCAGGGGTCGCGGTGCATCGCAGGAGGGGCTGGCAGTCATAGTTTCAGCCAATCACCCAAGGGTTTTGTCATTATTAATACTGATGATTTATTGCACTATTTTTGTCCGGAAATGTTCACGGGCGGTGCAGCAAAGCGTATGCCCTTCCACGCTAAAAGGAATATTTCCTTTTAAATCATTAAATTAAATTTTGGCACGTGCGTTGCTATTTGAATTCCATCTTGTATACCAACAGGAATTCAACCCATGGCATTAATGACAGGAAAAACCCTCGCGGCATGGCAGCAGCAGATCCGCGAGGACGGCGAGGCGGTCTTTTCATACTTAAACGCACAGCGTGAAGCGTTATCCACACAGGACAATGCCTGGATAGCCATTGCCAGCGAGGCGCAAATCAGAGCGCAGCTCGATACGCTGCTGCCTTGCTGGCGTGAAAACCCGCAGGCGCTGCCGTTGTTCGGTATTCCGTTTGCCGTGAAGGACAATATCGATGTCGCAGGCTGGCCGACCACCGCCGCCTGTCCGGCCTTTGCGTATATCGCTGAACGGGATGCGACGGCGGTGGCCAGACTGAAAGCCGCCGGGGCTATCGTGCTCGGCAAAACCAATCTCGATCAGTTTGCCACCGGCCTTGTGGGGACGCGCTCGCCTTATGGCGAAGTGGTGAACAGTTTCGATCCGGCGTATGTCAGCGGCGGCTCAAGTTCCGGCTCGGCATCGGCAGTGGCTCGTGGGCTGGTGCCCTTTGCGCTGGGGACCGATACGGCCGGCTCCGGACGCGTGCCCGCCGGGTTTAACAATATCGTGGGCCTGAAGCCGACCAAAGGCTGGCTGTCGGCAACCGGCGTGGTGCCCGCCTGCCGTCTGAACGATACGCTGTCGGTCTTCGCCCTGACGGTTGAAGATGCCTGGACGATTGCCACCCTTGCCGGTGGGTATGATGCAGAGGACGCCTGGTCCCGTCCGCATCCGGCGACTACGCCTGCGGCAATGCCTGAGGCCCCCCTCCTGGCGATCCCTGATCGGATGACCTTTTTTGATGATGCCCTGGCTGAGCACGCCTGGCAGGCGGCGCTGGAACAGCTTCGTGCCGCTGGCGTCAGGTTAAAACCCGTCGATTTTACCCCGTTCTCTCGTCTGGCGGAGCAGCTCTATCAGGGGCCATGGGTTGCCGAGCGCACCGCCGCCGTCGGCGAGATGCTTAGCTACCCTGACAAGATGGACCCGACCGTCCGGCAAATTATTGCCGGCGGGGAGCGCTATAGCGCAGTTGAAGCCTTTAAAGCTGAATACCTGCGTGCCGATCTGGCCCGTCAGATTGCCAGCGTGCTGGCGGACGTTGACGGGCTGGTGGTTCCCACCTCGCCGACCATCCGCACTCGCGCAGAAATGCAGCAGGAACCCGTCCGCTACAACTCGCAGTTCGGGATCTATACCAACTTTACCAACCTGGCCGATCTCTCGGCCCTCGCGCTGCCCGCGCCGTTCCGCGCCGATGGACTGCCCGCCGGGATCACGCTGCTGGCCCCGGCCTGGCATGACCGGGCGCTTGCGGATTTCGGCCTGCGCTGGCAGCGGCAGCTGGCTCTGCCGCTGGGGGCTACCGGATTGCCGCTAACCGTGCAGGCCAGCGTGCTGCCGCCCTCTGCTGACCATGTTCGCGTTGCCGTTGTCGGCGCGCATCTGCGTGGCATGCCGCTCAATTTCCAGCTTACTACCCGCAAGGCTGTCTTTGTTGAAGCCACCGAAACCGCCGACTGCTACCACCTCTATGCGCTGGCAAATACGCAGCCAGCGAAACCCGGGATCGCCCGTCGTGAGAGCGGGGCAGCAATTCAGGTTGAACTCTGGGATATCCCGCTGGCCCGCTTTGGCGAATTTGTCGCGGAAATTCCCGCTCCGCTGGGTATCGGCACGCTGGAGCTTAGCGACGGTCGTCAGGTGAAGGGCTTTATCTGTGAACCGGCGGCGCTTGCTGACGCCACCGACATTACTGACTTTAAGGGCTGGCGTAACTGGATTGCCAGCCGGGAGAACGTCCATGTTTAATACCGTCCTTATTGCCAATCGGGGCGAAATCGCCTGCCGCGCCATTCGCACCCTGAAGCGTCTGGGGATCGCCAGCGTGGCGGTATTTTCCGACGCTGACAAAAATGCTGAGCATGTGAAAGCGGCGGATATTGCCCTGCCGCTCGGTGGCGACAAGGCCAGCGACAGCTATCTGCGTATCGACAAGATTATCGATGCCGCACGGCAAAGCGGCGCTCAGGCGATCTGGCCGGGCTACGGGTTTCTCTCCGAAAGCCTGCCGTTTGCCGATGCCTGCGAGCAGGCCGGGATTGTCTTTATCGGGCCGACCGCGCAGCAGATCGGTGAGTTTGGCCTTAAACACCGCGCCCGCGAACTGGCCGCCGCCGCCGGCGTACCTATGACGCCGGGCACCGGTCTGTTGAGCTCTCTTGATGAAGCCTTGCGTTCGGCGCAGGAGATTGGCTATCCGGTGATGCTGAAAAGCACCGCCGGAGGCGGAGGCATCGGTCTGACCCGCTGTGCGGACGAAGACACGCTGCGCCAGGCCTGGGATAGCGTTCGCCGTCTCGGGGAGCAGTTCTTCAGCGATGCCGGGGTATTTGTCGAGCGCTGTATCGACAAAGCCCGCCATATCGAAGTGCAAATTTTTGGCGACGGTAAAGGCCGGGTGGTGGCGCTGGGCGAGCGCGACTGCTCCCTGCAACGCCGCAATCAGAAAGTGGTAGAAGAAACCCCCGCGCCGAATCTGCCTGCGGCGACGCGCAGTGCGTTGCTGGCCGCCGCCGTGGCGCTGGGTGAGCGGGTGAATTACCGCAGCGCCGGAACGGTAGAGTTTATTTACGACGCGGAGCGCGATGCGTTTTATTTTCTGGAGGTGAATACCCGCCTGCAGGTTGAGCATCCGGTCACCGAATGCGTCACTGGTCTCGACCTGGTGGAGTGCATGCTTCAGGTTGCCGCAGATGACCCCATTGACTGGGCGCGGCTGGCGCTGGCTCCGGAGGGCGCGGCTATCGAAGTGCGGCTCTACGCCGAAAGCCCGCTGAAAAATTTTCAGCCTTCGCCGGGCGTGCTGACCGACGTGTTCTTCCCGGAAGGGGTACGTATCGACAGCGGGGTGACCACCGGCAGCGAGGTGTCGGCGTATTACGACCCGATGATCGCCAAGCTGATCGTGCATGCCACCACCCGGCGCGAGGCGCTGGATAAGCTGCATGAGGCGCTCGATGCCACGCGTCTGCACGGTATTGCCACCAACCTCGATTATCTGCGCCAGATAACCTCCAGCGCGGCCTTTGTTTCCGGCAGCGCCTGGACGCGGATGCTCGACAGCGTTGAGCCGGAATCGGCGGTGATTGAAGTGCTGGAACCAGGCACCTGGAGCAGCATTCAGGACTACCCTGGTCGTCCCGGTTACTGGGATATTGGGGTCCCGCCGTCCGGCCCGATGGATGACTTTGCCTTCCGCCTGGCGAACCGCATTGTTGGCAACCATCCGGCGGCTGCGGCGATGGAGTTTACCCTTCAGGGACCGGCGCTGCGTTTTCATTGCCCGGCGCTAATCGCCCTGACCGGGGCCGAGTGTCAGGCGGCGCTGGACGGTGAGGCCGTTCCGCGCTGGCAGCCGGTTACGGTCGCGGCGGGCCAGACCCTGCGTCTCGGCCGCGCCCGGTCAGGTTGTCGGGCCTATCTGGCGGTGCGCAACGGCATCGACGTGCCTGAATACCTCGGCAGCCGCTCAACCTTCGCCCTCGGCCAGTTCGGCGGCCACGCCGGTCGCACCTTAAAAGTGGCCGATCTGCTGCCCATCTCACGACCGGCGCTCGCCGCCTGCACCACGCCAGCGCCGGTAAGCGAGCCGCAGGCCGTTGCTCCGGCGCTGATCCCGACCTATGGCGAAACCTGGGATATCGGGGTGCTGTACGGGCCGCACGGCGCGCCGGATTTCTTTACCCGCGAGGCGATAGACGAATTTTTTGCCAGCGAATGGCAGGTGCACTATAACTCTAACCGCCTTGGGGTTCGGCTGGTCGGCCCGAAACCCAGCTGGGCCCGCCCGGACGGCGGCGAGGCGGGGCTGCACCCTTCCAATGTGCACGACTGCGAGTACGCCATCGGCGCCATTAACTTTACCGGCGATTTCCCGGTGATCCTCACCCGCGACGGCCCAAGCCTCGGCGGCTTTGTCTGCCCGGTCACTATCGCCAAAGCCGAGTTGTGGAAGGTAGGCCAGGTCAAACCCGGCGATCGTCTGCGCTTCCATCCCATCAGCGTGAAGCAGGCCGTGGACCTGGAAAACGTCATGGAGCAGAGCATCGCCTCGCTACAGTACGATGCACCTGCTGTTCTGGCCGCGCCAGAGCTTGCGGATAACGACGGCGTCTTTGCTGCGGCGCTGGTGTCGCGCCCGGCCACCCGCAGCGCGCCAGCGATTGTGTATCGCCAGGCCGGAGATAACTACATCCTGATTGAGTACGGCGATAACGTGCTGGATCTGGCCCTGCGCCTGCGGGTGCATCTGCTGATGGAACGCCTGTGTAAGCTGGGTAATCCGGGCATTCGCGAACTGTCGCCGGGCGTGCGCTCTCTGCAGGTCCGCTATCACAGCCCGGATATCAGCCAGTCGGCGCTGGTGGATCTGCTCCTGACGCAGGAGTCGTTGCTGGGCGACGTCAGCCAGATGAAAGTGCCTTCGCGCATTGTCTGGCTGCCGATGGCCTTTGAAGACAGCGCCACGCTCGATGCGGTCAGCCGCTATCAGGCTACGGTCCGCGCCAGCGCACCCTGGCTGCCGAATAACGTCGATTTTATTCAGCGCATTAACGGCCTGGCGAGTCGCGACGCGGTAAAAGAGACGATTTTTGACGCCAGCTACCTGATCCTCGGCCTGGGGGATGTCTATCTCGGCGCCCCCTGCGCGGTGCCCGTCGATCCTCGTCATCGCCTGCTCAGCTCCAAATATAATCCGGCGCGCACCTTTACCGCTGAAGGCACCGTCGGGATCGGCGGGATGTATATGTGCATCTACGGCATGGACTCGCCCGGCGGCTATCAGCTGGTCGGTCGGACCCTGCCTATCTGGAACAAATTCCTTAAAAACGCCCAGTTCCGGGCGGGTGAACCCTGGCTGCTGCGCTTCTTTGACCAGGTGCGTTTCTATCCGGTCAGCGAGCAGGAGCTGACCCTGCTGCGGGAGGATTTCCGCGAAGGTCGCGCGACGGTACGTATCGAAGAGACCCACTTTGATTTTGCCGAACATCTCCGTTTCCTTGAGTCCAACGCGCTTGAGATCGCCGATTTCCGCCAGCGACAGTCTGCGGCCTTTAAGGTTGAAGTTGCGCGCTGGCAGCAGGACGAACAGGCGGCTGCGGCGGAGAGCATCGCTCTGCCACCTGTTGAAGAGGTGGACGACGATGCCGTGGCGGTCAGCGCCGATATGAACGGCAATATCTGGAAAGTACTGGTGAAACCGGGAGATGAGGTCGAGAGCGGCCAGCCGCTGATTATCGTTGAGGCGATGAAAATGGAGCTGGCTATCCACGCCCCGCAGGCCGGGAAGGTCAAACGTATCGGCTGCCAGCCGGGACGACCGGTCAGCCCCGGCGACACGCTGCTGTGGCTGGAATAAGCGGGAAAGTGCATGAGCGATAAGACATCCAGGTCGCGCCCGGCGGGGCTTGCGGAGCGCATTTACCAGGCGCTGAAAAACGAGATATTCGAGTTCCGGCTGATGCCCGGCGAGCACTTTAGCGAGAGTGCGATATCCCAGCGGATGTCCGCCAGCCGGACGCCGGTACGCCAGGCTCTGTTCTGGCTGGAGCACGAAGGCTATGTGCAGGTCTACTCAAGAAGCGGCTGGCAGGTGAAGCCTTTCGACTTCGCCTGGTATGAAGCGCTGTATGACTTTCGCATTGTTCTGGAACGCGAGGCCGTCCGCCGTCTGTGCGGGATGCCGCCGGGCCAGTGCCTGGAGCATCTGGCTCCGCTGGTCAGCTTCTGGCAAGACGCGCCGCGTCTGCCCCCAGGCAAGGCGCTGTCGCGGGAGGATGAGTACTTTCACACCAGCCTGGTACGCGCCACCGGCAACGAAGAGATGGTGCGGGTGCATATCGATCTGACGGAGAAGATGCGGATTATTCGCCATCTTGATTTTACCCGCGAGGATCGCGTGGAGGCGACCTACAGCGAGCACGCGCAGATCCTCGAGGCGATCCTCAAACAGCAGACGGAAGAGGCGCAGCGGCTGTTGGCCGGGCATATCTCGCAGAGTAAAGCCGAAGTCCGAAAAATCACCCTGCACCGGTTGCAGGAGGCCAGTTTACAACCTGTTTCACCTTAGCTGTGGTTGCGCAACCCCGTCCACGGGCGGGAAAACATTATGTTTATCAATAATATTTAGGGGATTTGTTATGAAAAGACGTTCTTTGCTGAAAGCCTTTGCACTCTCCGCAACAGTGGTGAGCATGGGGGTGTCCTGGTCCACATGGGCCGCCGAAACCATTAAGATCGGTATTATGCACTCGCTTTCCGGCACCATGGCGATTTCCGAAGCGCCGTTGAAAGAGGCGGCACTCATGGCTATCGACGAGATTAACACCAAAGGTGGCGTGTTGGGCAAAAAGCTGGAGCCGGTGGTGGTTGATCCGGCGTCAAACTGGCCGCTATTTGCTGAAAAGGCGCGCCAGCTGCTGACTCAGGATAAAGCCGCCGTGGTCTTTGGCTGCTGGACGTCCGTCTCGCGTAAATCGGTGCTGCCGGTATTCGAAGAGTTAAACGGCCTGCTGTTCTACCCGGTACAGTACGAAGGGGAAGAGATGTCACCGAACGTCTTCTATACGGGCGCCGCACCTAACCAGCAGGCGATCCCGGCGGTGGAATATATGATGAGCGAAGACGGCGGGGCGGCGAAGCGCTTCTTCTTGCTCGGCACCGACTACGTCTATCCACGTACCACCAATAAGATTCTGCGTGCCTTCCTGCACAGCAAAGGTATCAAGGATAGCGATATCGCCGAGGTCTACACTCCGTTTGGCTACAGCGACTATCAGACCATCGTGTCCGATATCAAGAAATTCTCCGCCGGCGGCAAGACGGCGGTGATCTCCACCATCAACGGCGACTCCAACGTACCCTTCTATAAAGAGCTGGCAAACCAGGGCATCAAGGCCACCGACGTACCGGTTGTTGCCTTCTCTGTCGGGGAAGAGGAGCTGCGCGGTATCGATACCAAACCGCTGGTGGGTCATCTGGCGGCCTGGAACTACTTTGAATCGGTCAGCAACCCGGTTAACACCAAATTTGTCGCCGACTATCGCGCCTGGGCTAAGGCCCACAAGCTGCCGAACGCTGACACGGTGGTGACCAATGACCCGATGGAAGCGACGTACGTTGGGATCCATATGTGGGCGCAGGCGGCGGAGAAAGCCGGAACGACGGACGTGGATAAAGTGCGTGCGGCGATGGCCGGGCAGACCTTTGCCGCGCCGAGTGGTTTTACTCTCACCATGGACGCCACCAACCACCACCTGCATAAGCCGGTCATGATTGGCGAAATTGAAGATAACGGCCAGTTCAACGTGGTGTGGCAGACCGAACAGCCGGTCCGCGCCCAGCCGTGGAGTCCCTATATCGCCGGGAATGACAAAAAGTCCGACAGCCCGGTGAAAATCGGCGGCAAGTAAGTTTCCGCGTGGGGGACAGGGGCAGTTTATCGCTCCTGTCATAGGTTGAATGCTGCCCCGCTGACGGCGGGGCCCATGATAAGAATCTGACGCCATGAAAATATTTTCGCTTCTTCTGATGTCTGGCATTTTGCTGATGAGCGCAGTGGCACAGGCCGGGCCTGCGGCCGACTACGGGCAGGCCAGCCGCAGCCAGCAGGCGCAGCTTCTTCAGCAGTGGGCGGCCGCGCCTGAGGCGTCACGTCTGCCGCTATTGCAGGCGCTTAGCAATGAGTCGGTAGTCGCCGATACCACCGGTCAGCTCTTCCTCGACCGACAGGGAACATTGACTCCGCTGGAAGGCAGCGCCGAACCCGCAGGGGCGACGAAAAAAGTCTTCATGAATAACCGGATACGCGGGCTGGTAGCCAGTGCACTTGCCACCCATCAACTGGTCAGCGAGAGCCAGAGCGTGCGTCTTCGCGCCGCCAGCACGCTGCAAACCGGAGCCGGTGCAGAACAACTGTCTTTTCTGAGCCAGCGTCTTAGCATCGAGCAGGACCCTGCGGTACATGATGCACTTGCTATTGCGGTGGCCAATCTTCAGCTCTCAGACAGCCGGGCCGAACAGCGGTTACAGGCGGTGAAACTGCTGGCCGATGCCAGCGATCCCCTGGTTCAGGCCAGTCTGACCCGGCTAACTCAGGCACAGAACGAACCCGATGCGGCGGTGCGTGAAGCCGCCGCAGACAGCCTGCAACAGATCCAGCAGCGTCTGAAATGGGGGGAGTGGCTCGGACAGGCCTTTAGTGGTCTCTCGCTCGGCTCGATCCTGCTGCTGGCGGCGCTGGGGCTGGCGATTACCTACGGACTGCTGGGCGTTATTAATATGGCCCACGGCGAGATGCTGATGCTCGGCGCCTACGTGACCTGGCTGGTACAGGGGGTCTTTCAGCGTCTGGCGCCGGAGTGGCTGGCGTTTTATCCCCTTGTGGCGCTGCCAGTGGCCTTTGCCGTAACCGCGCTGGTGGGGATGTTTCTTGAACGCACCATTATTCGCCACTTATACGGACGGCCGCTGGAAACCCTGCTGGCGACCTGGGGCATTAGCCTGATGCTAATCCAGCTGGTGCGCGTGCTGTTTGGCACCCAGAACCTGGAAGTGGCAAACCCCGCCTGGCTCTCCGGCGGCTGGATGGTACTGCCCAATCTGGTGCTGCCGTGGAACCGTATTGCTGTCATTGTTTTTGTGGCGGGCATATTGCTGCTGACCTGGCTGCTGCTGAATAAAACCCGATTGGGCATGAACGTGCGTGCGGTGACCCAGAACCGGCGAATGGCCGACTGCTGCGGCGTACCTACCGGACGCGTGGATATGCTGGCCTTCGGGCTGGGCTCCGGCATTGCCGGCCTTGGCGGCGTGGCGCTGTCGCAGCTGGGCAACGTCGGGCCGGAGCTGGGTCAGGGCTATATTATCGACTCCTTCCTGGTGGTCGTGCTGGGCGGCGTGGGTCAACTGGCGGGGACCGTGGTCGCCGCGCTGGGGCTTGGCGTGCTGAATAAGGTACTGGAGCCGCAAATCGGCGCGGTACTGGGCAAAATCACCATCCTGGTGCTGATTGTTCTCTTTATTCAGAAACGACCTCAGGGACTCTTTGCATTTAAAGGGCGGGTGATTGACTGATGAGCCAACCAATAACCTTAACGCTGGCTCGAAGCGCGCCACGGCTGGCCTGCGTCGTGGCCAGCCTGACCCTGTTTACGCTGCTGGTCCTGCCTTTTCTGGCGCTGTTACCGGTGACGCATCCGCTGGCTATCTCGACGTACACCCTGACGCTGGTGGGCAAGGTGCTCTGTTACGCTATTGTCGCCGTCGCGCTGGATCTGGTCTGGGGCTACGCGGGGCTGCTGTCTCTGGGCCACGGACTGTTTTTCGCCCTCGGTGGCTATGCAATGGGCATGTATCTGATGCGCCAGGCGGCTGGCGAAGGGCTGCCGGCCTTTATGTCGTTTCTGTCGTGGAACGAACTGCCCTGGTTCTGGGCCGGAACCCAGCACTTCGCCTGGGCGCTGTGCCTGGTCATTCTGGTGCCCGGCCTGCTGGCGCTGGTTTTCGGCTACTTCGCTTTTCGCTCGCGTATTAAGGACGTCTACTTCTCGATTATGACGCAGGCCCTGACCTGGGCTGGAATGCTGCTGTTCTTTCGCAATGAGACCGGCTTCGGTGGTAATAACGGTTTTACCGGCTTCACTACCCTGCTGGGATTTTCGGTCTCGGCGACCGGGACGCGTATCGGGCTGTTTATCGCTACCGTACTGCTGCTGGCGGCGACCCTTGCCGTCGGCACCATGCTGGCCAGAAGTAAATTTGGCCGGGTATTGACTGCCGTGCGTGATGCGGAAAATCGGCTGATGTTCTGCGGCTACGATCCCACGGGGTTTAAGCTCTTTGTCTGGACTCTCTCCGCCGTGCTGTGCGGGCTGGCAGGCGCGCTCTATGTGCCGCAGGTGGGCATTATCAACCCCGGTGAAATGTCGCCGACCAACTCAATTGAAGCCGCTATCTGGGTGGCATTGGGCGGGCGCGGCTCGCTGATTGGGTCGGTACTGGGGGCTGGAATTGTTAACGGCGCAAAGAGCTGGTTTACCGTCGCCTTCCCGGAGTACTGGCTGTTCTTCCTGGGCCTGATGTTCATCCTCGTCACGCTGTTCCTGCCGCGCGGCGTCATTGGCTTGTTAAAACGGAGGAAAGATGACTGATTCGCTTTTTACCCAGCCTATGTCACAGGACCGTTTCCGTGACATCACCGATCCGGTGCTGCAGCTGGAAAAGATTAACGTCGCTTTCGACAGCTTTAAGGCGCTGACCGATCTCTCCCTATCGATTGGCGTCGGGGAATTGCGCTGCATAATCGGTCCCAATGGCGCAGGAAAAACCACCCTGATGGATGTGATCACCGGCAAAATCAGGCCCGACAGCGGCAGGGCGTTTTACGATCAGGATATCGATCTGATGAGCCTGTCGCCGGTGGAGATCGCTCGGGCGGGAATCGGCCGCAAGTTTCAGAAGCCGACGGTGTTTGATGCGCTGACGGTGATAGAAAACCTGGAAATCGCCCAGAAGAACGATAAGTCCGTGTGGCACAGCCTGCGGGCCAGATTGAGCGGCGAGCAGCGGGACAGGATCGAGGAGGTACTACAGCTGCTGAGGCTTAACGATCGCGCCCACCGCCGGGCGGGAATGCTTTCCCACGGGCAAAAGCAGTTTCTGGAAATCGGGATGCTGCTGGTGCAGGAGCCGCACCTGTTGCTGCTCGACGAACCGGCGGCCGGACTGACGGATGCGGAAACTGAGTATATCGCGGAGCTGTTCCGCACCCTGGCGGGCCAACACTCCCTGATGGTGGTGGAGCACGATATGGGCTTTGTTGAAACTATTGCTGACCGCGTAACGGTATTGCATCAGGGGCAGGTTCTGGCAGAGGGCTCGCTGCGCGATGTGCAGGCGAACGAGCAGGTGATCGACGTTTATCTGGGGCGCTGACATGTTACAGATTCAGGAACTTAATCAGTATTACGGCGGCAGCCATATTCTGCGCGGCCTCTCTTTTGACGCCCGACCGGGGGAGGTAACCTGCCTGCTGGGACGCAACGGCGTAGGTAAAACCACCCTGCTGAAGTGTCTGATGGGGCTGATCCCGGCCAAATCCGGCAGCATCCACTGGCAGGGCAAGCCGATCAATCACAGTAAACCCCATCAGCGGGTTCAGGCCGGTATTGCCTATGTTCCGCAGGGGCGGGAGATCTTTGCGCGCCTGACGGTGGAGGAAAATCTGCTGATGGGGCTCTCCCGCTTCCCGGGCCGTCAGGCGAAGCAGGTGCCGGACGATATTTATCAACTCTTCCCGGTACTGCGCGAGATGAAGCAGCGCCGTGGCGGCGATCTCTCCGGCGGGCAACAGCAGCAGCTGGCGATTGGTCGGGCGCTGGCAAGCCGTCCTCAGCTATTAATTCTTGATGAGCCGACTGAGGGGATCCAGCCCTCCGTTATCAAAGGGATTGGCGCGGTGATCCGCAGCCTTGCGACGCGCGGCGATATGGCCATTCTGCTGGTAGAGCAGTTTTATGATTTTGCCGCCGAGCTTGCCGACAGCTATCTGGTGATGTCCCGCGGTAGCATTATTCAGCGCGGCCAGGGCAGCGATATGGAGGCTGAGGGGGTCCGGCATCTGGTAACGATTTGAAGCGTGCTTTTCGTGATAAAACTCACCATTTTTAAACAATTACGTTAAATTTTAATAACAATGTTCTACTATCGGCTGATGTTAATTACCGCCGGGGTGGGGCAGAATCCGGCGCGTCAGTCGGCCATTAGGGGCGGACTGACGAACGCCGTCTCGGCGATTACCATTAATGACGTCTGCGGCTCCAGCCTTAAGGCGCTGCATCTGGCGACGCAGGCGATACAGTGCGGTGAAGCGGATGTGGTGATTGCCGGCGGTCAGGAAAATATGAGCCGCGCGCCTCACGTGCTGACCGACAGCCGTACCGGTGCGCAGCTCGGTCATAGCCAGCTTATTGACAGTCTGGTCCATGATGGTCTGTGGGATGCCTTTAATGATTACCATATGGGCGTCACTGCTGAGAATCTGGCGCGTGAATACGGCATTGGCCGTGAGCAGCAGGATGCCTGGGCGCTACGGTCTCAGTACAAGGCGCGGGCAGCAATTGATGTCGGGCGTTTTCGCGACGAGATTGTTCCTGTCAGCACGCAGGGTAAAGATGGCACTGTCCTGCTGGTGGATACGGATGAACAGCCTCGCACCGATCCCAGTGCCGAAGCGCTGGCCCTGTTACACCCGGCGTTTGAGCTGTCCGGATCGGTCACTGCTGGTAATGCGTCATCGATTAACGACGGTGCCGCAGCGGTCATGATGATGAGCGAAATCAGGGCGCAGGAGCTGGGGCTACCCATTCTGGCGCGGATCCGCGCTTTTGCCAGCGTCGGTGTCGATCCTGCCCTGATGGGGATTACGCAGGTCTACGCCACCCGGCGCTATCTGGAGCGTGCGGGCTGGCTTGCAACTACCCACATCTCCCGGTAGCAATTTCCCATCCGGTTTGTATTTCGTTTAATCGTCGCAAGCCGCGCCAGATAACAATATTACCGGGTCGGCGCTTATTTTTATTCCCCGTGTATCCGCCCAACTGGGCAAGTTTTATCGTATATTTTTCCAGTGGAGGCGATGACATGACTTGTCCTGTGTCTTTGATTATCGTGTCCAGTATTTTTAGCTCTGTGTCGCTGAAAGCAAGTTCTACCGGTGCTGTGGGCATTTCCCGACTTAGCATTGTCAGCCAGAATATTCTCCAGCTCAGGA
>Ga0058697_10000080_pt1 | contig 54256 bp, 47 predicted proteins | sample AgamicAsMae_FD_66619 | JGI IMG/M metagenome (GOLD analysis project Ga0058697, IMG submission 66619) | Agave microbial communities from Guanajuato, Mexico - As.Ma.e | ecosystem: Host-associated > Plants > Phyllosphere > Phylloplane/Leaf | place: Guanajuato, Mexico | collected 2012-06-04
GTCCTCGGAGGACAATCGCCATGCCGCTGTCATCATGGAAAGTTGGAAGATATTTGCGAGCAAAATCTCGTTCGTATGCTGCGAGTCACGCTGGGCGGGGCTGGTGTAAGTTCACGCTTCGTGTCAAGTCAATGTACACGTGGTTGTTGAGATTTTGTTTGCAACAAGTCTTGTGTCTTGACTCGTCTCGACCCTCGACTCGATGTCCATGGATGCGCGCTCTCCGTGGACGTACAGACGCCGGTCTGGATTTGGCGACTCATGCGCCGTTCTCAGTCTCCTGGAGTGTACACACACCCTTGAAGTGATATCCACCTCTAGTCGTTGTTTAGCTCTCGCAAGGCCTGCTTTTGGTGCAAACATTATGGAAGTGGAGGCACCTTTGCGAAAGCGAAGCTCCATAAAAGATAGACGCCCTACCCGCCTGCGGCCGGCCAGCGCCAAACTGCCGGGCAAGGGGTACAACTCGCCAAACTCGTTCTTCCAATTTCGCATCGTTGTACTAACAGAATACCCTGGTCCCTGGTGTACTTGTAGCTTTTCGCTAAGGCTCAACTGCTTTCCACACCATTGCGAAGCCACGACCACTACCACCCAAATTTGGCTATCGAGGTCGCCATATTACAGCGTCTGTTCACGGCTTGCAAGTCGAACTCTACTCTCTCTGACACGACCCCATAAACTCAGGCGTATCGGATCTTCTAAAGTAAGCTTTAACCTTTTCCCGTCCCCTACCTCTCAGACCCTCTGTTCATCTGCAACTGATTCTGTTACGTTTTGGACCGCTGAACAACTCAAATACTTTCACTGAGCGGTTCGTCCTTGCAGCGATAGCGCGATGAGATTTTGAACCCTTGGCAGTTCGGCTTTGTAATCATCAGCCCTACACGTGGAAGCCACTTAGGTCAACCTTAAAGTGGAGAACACAAAAACCTTGGCGGCTCGTTCGCGATCGCGCCTGGATGTAGACTTGAGATCAGGGCACAGGCTACGAGTACGACATGAGGTTTTGCCGTAGCCTTCTGATGCCTGAGTACGTCGTGCATTGTGATCGATGTAACAAGCACGTGCTGCGGACGGTTTCGCAGTTGTGCCAAGTCAGCCCGAATTAGGTGAGGCACGATCCAGGACCGTCATGCCTAGGCACGAGCAGCCGGAGCGACTGCCCGCTTCTCCACTACTTGGTCTCAGAGATTCATGAATCATTACGGATTGCATTCATCACGCCATCTTTCCACTCAGAGTCAGCCGAGGATTATTTCGTACGTGCTACTCAAGTCCAGATGTTCCAGGCTCTGGACCAGTGCTTGGAATAGCCAAGACATGACAATAATAGGTTCGGATTCGGCATCAGATCTCCAGTGAGCTTCGATTTTCGGACGTGGTGTCTGGCGGACTTCACGCTGGGATTATCTCCATGCTACATGCTACGGCCAACACGAACATCGTGAACACTCACCTTTGTCCACCGCATACATACAGATGGCTGTGTTACTCGATGAATTTCGAGCTGATCGATCCAATCTTTGATCACTCGATCTCTCAGGATTCGAGGGACAGTTACTAGCTTCCTCGAATGGAACAACTGTTTATGGCTTTTCGGACTCCAGTCCGGATATACCCCTTAGAAGCCGCACATTGCTCGCCGCGATGGCTGTTCGATTGCGCGTCTTACGGTCTACCCACGATGACCAAAACGATAGCCTAACGAGCCGCTTGCTTATTTCACTAATGATATCGGTCAGTCACTACGAATTAAACACGAAAGGACGCTCCGGGTCGTCGGCTTTGGGCAAGTCCGGACCCTTCCGTCCTGCACTGCAAACTCCTGGGGCATGCCGGCTGCCCTGCACTAGGGGTCATCATCTTGGATAAATGGCAGCTTGGCCTTAGCCAGATGTATTTGTAGAGCGCTCGACTACTCTCCAACGGAGGATCTAGATGTCACGTCCTGACAATATTATCGGCAACCGGACATATTGGCGAGTCTTGTACACAGCACGATTGTGACAGATGGGATGAGAAGAGCCAGTGTTCACACATCCCAGCTGAGCTGAATCGCCGGCTACATCCTGGGGACTCATGGTGATCCTGAAGGAATTCGCTCGCACTCAGCTCATCCGCTAGCCAAATCATCGCGAGTGCGGCTGAGCATCTCCGGCCATCGTCGGTACGCGGTGGAGAGACACGAGTGACTGCATCCAAAAGCGCAATCTTTAGACAGCGAGTATGCTGACACATGCTTTGCCTTTGCCAGAGAAGTCTCCATGAATCCATGGAACAATGAACAACCTGGTTTCCATCAGATGAACATCTTTCGGGGACTCGCAGTACAGACCGACAGTAACGCAAGGATGCGGACGGCGTGTCCGCCGTCGGCGCGTCAGTCATTGCGTGTATCAACAACAGTCAGTTCCCATCGATCGTTCACGCGAGGAACTGTTGCAGACCGGTGGCATGCATGCAGAGCTGCTAATGACCGGTTTATCACGTCGTCGTGAAACGTTAACACAGTACGTTGTAGCTTCCTCTTACACGGCAAAGCTGAGAGTCTGCGGGGTTCATCCTCCATCACGATCCTCACAATCCTCCACAAGAGCCTCGCAATCCTTCACCCAAACATTCTGTCAAAGTTGGACAGAATCCTCCATCGCGTATTATAACCCACCATCAATCTGCATCTACGTAATACGTGTGCGTTATTCTGTTTTCGCTTTATCTTGCAGTTGAGACTATCGTGTAACGAGAGAGTTACGGACGTGTAGTGCTGTTTGGGTTTAAATTCGGACCTTGAGCCCCAGGGACGACGATCAGTTCGCGCGAACCGCTCGTTTACATGCTCAACCAATGAGCGACTCTTATCGCTGTTCAAGAACTTCAGCCTCATCACGCGGTGACGGAACCCATCGATCGCTAAAGGTGTCCCGCCTGTGTTCGGAAGTCTTGGAGGACGATCTCCTGCTAAAGCGCTTGTCGATCCTATCACCCTCTGAACCTTAGAACCGCGGTGAATCGCGCTCAGCTTGACTCGCAAACTTTCTGTTCTCATTTCTTGTTTCGAGTCGCTCGTGTTTGCGATCTGCATGCTTCACCGGTCATGCGAGAAGTGCACAAGATCAGCGCAGGCTCACGATGTCCGGGGCAAGGCCGCGAGAGTTGCTTGGCTGTCGGATTCTGGCCGTGAGGGTTGTGTCTTTCTGCGCTATCATCAGAACCTAGGTTCATATTGACTTTCACTGCTTGGTTCCTCGTATCCTTATACGTCGTCTATTATTTCTCTGCCGCGGACTTACGGAAGGAAGGGCGAGTGACGGCTTCTCAGCAGTGTTCGCGGAGGAAGGTTCTCTCAAGAAGCATGTTCACTTGTTTGGCTTTCTGCCCACACATGGCCGAACTAGCGTTTGACCTGGCAAATAAAGTATTCTTGGCGACGGACGGGAAGAGTGACTGACATCGAATATTCGATGTCAGTGATCTGACTGCCCTATGACGCCCGACTCAGACTTCCCAGCTGCCACACCTCTTGCGCGGACACACTTCTACCCACAAACACACTTCGATATTGAGTTACCAATCAGGAGCAAGGGAACGGACTTTGCACGGCCTACATCGATCCACCACATTAGAGTTGTCGAGTCTGGGAGGCGTGATTCTGGCTTTTGATGGGTTGCACCACGATCTCTCTATTCAAGGTTTGAAAGGAATAGGAAGGTATACAGAATACCGTGATTTACCTATCGTACACGGAAGGAACAGCGAGAGAAAGACGTGCTTGCTGATACTTTTGCCCTTGAGTCGCAGATTCGATGTCTGTCACTTGCTCCGAAAGCGTGCTCATTGGTATGCATCCATCAAACATGCTAATCAGCAAAGCAAGACGTGCGAACAGACCATTGAGATTGGCAATCTCAGCATTTCTTACTTGAACAAGCAAGTGCATTGGAAACCAATGATGATCTGGATTACAAACACGAGTATTTCCATGTCTGGACTATCGGAATTTCCGCTCGGGGGCGGTCCGAAGAACAGACCTCACGATGGAACCTCTCCAGATGTTGCTGGTACCACAAGTCTCTGATGGGCGTGATTCAAGGATACGATGCCTCTCAACAGACTTGTGGTCTAGGTCATTGCTCTAGTCAGTCCCTTGTGGGCAGCAACAACGCCCATCGACACCTCGTGGATCCAGACGGAGTCAGTGACTCCACACACGGTACTTTCAGGTATCCACCAGCCCCTTCAAGTCCCGCACTTGGAGAGTGACATTCTCAAGTCCCGGCATGAGAAATTCAACAGTCGTCGTTCTCATCAGCAGCCGTGCTTGAGCTGAGAGAAAACGGTTGTTCTTACCATCAGTTCTAGGTCTCATGTCGAGAGGAGACAGAGTGGAGTACTTCTTCCTTCCGTGTGATAGAATGACTCTCGTCACCCCCTATCCCAATTGCATAACATTCTCCGAGTCCTTGTACAGCAAACCGGTAAAAGCCCAGAACCGCGGAGTCGAGTCAGAGGTGAGGCATATCGCCTTCTGGAAGACATCATTGACAGACCTCAGAATAAGTGCAATGTTATCTCTATTTCGAATAATGCCCTTCAAACATGCTGCGGGACAATAAGCTTTGGAGCGCACCTGCTTCTATCATTTATCTATATCAGCATTACCACTGACTCAATCCGTCACCAATATGCTACCAATACCAAGAGCACCCATCGTGTCACACCCGATATCTTGCGCTAAATTTTCGCTAGCGACAGCACTCTGCCACCGGTCCCGCGCAATACCAGCAAGATAATGACTCGGGAGGAGCAATTCGAACTGTGGAACTCGTCTGTCTACAGAATTGGTATGAACACTTCATACAACTCTTCGTCTACCTCTACGTCGATCACAACCCTGTGCGCAAACCCAGACAAAAAGACCAACACGCAATGGAAGGTCTTTTCAAAGGACGAGCTTGATCCGTTCTCTCAATCTTCTTCTGATTCCGATAGCGATCAGTCCTTCGATTCCGATGACGACCAGACATCCGATTCCGATAGCGATGAATCCTCCGATCCTGATATTGACAACGACTTGAAGCTGTCACCCAACCCTGGCGCTGACCATCAAACGTACATCGACGACTACAACACCATAAAAGGCTCGCAAATCTTTGTATCCCACCAGTCAGACTTTGCACTACAGTCAAGGATCGCACGCAACTTCTCAACGGCTCAACACAGCTCGTCCACCAATTTCAGATGTGTTGACCCAGATTGTCTTGATGAGTTCCCATCTATTATGCCAATCCACGCGTGGTATTTACATCTAGAGCTGCCGAAGCACTGCAAATTCCTCGACGACCATGGTCAGCTCGCTTGTGAGTTTCGATATGGCAGATCGTTCTTGGACGAATGGCAACGCTTCATTCACTATGACTCGAAGGCCTGTTCTATAATGGACATATCCTAGTCTACTCAATCGTACACATGTCCTCAAGGCCTTGTGGTTGAGTTCCAGAAAAACTGTTCCTATAAAGGCGATCATGAGTACAGATCAGTCTCTCATGCAGTCATGTACTGGATTAGGAAACATGGTCGGCAAAGATTCAATCTCCCTGGGTTCTTCGACTGTTCAATTTGCCAGATCGGATTTCTCGACCAGGCCATGTATGCCAGCCACTTCCAAATTGGCTACGGTGGAGGGAAAGTTAATTCCAAACACTCATGCTACTGCGTTAAGAGAGGCAGGTCTCGCTTAGAACCCAACTCGTCATTCCGGCGTTGTGGATCTTAATTAGCATGTGGTTCCGTTAGACAAGGAGATCTAAGAACTCCTTATATCGGCTACCACTAGAGTTCCTCGATGGTATGCCATCCTTGTCTTCCGGCAGTCAGGAATTAGCACAACGTTCTTCGAAAGACATCTTCGCGACAGTATACGAGCTTTAAAGTCGGCTGTCATCGCACTTCAACCGTTCTTTCCTAATATAGCGTCGGCAGCCCTCGTTGCATCTCATCGAACCAAAGTCTAGGACCATGCCATCGTTCGCGTCGGACCTAGAAGCAGAGATGGAATTCATGAGACAGCGCCCTCTCCACCCTACAAAGCTATCAAAATGATTTCGCGACTCACGTCACTTGTGCTACAACGCCGCCAGAGCCACGTTTGCGCTTACAAGCCAGCTCCTCCGTAGAACAATCGAAAAATAGCGGCCTGTTATCGTCGCTATGGGAACCAATGCCCTATCTGCTTGAGGGGGACGCAAGGTTAACTTCATTCGCAGATACCATGTGCAGTACGGCGAACTTAATATCGTCCTCAGGTTGAGCAACGTTGAGATGGACGACCCCATGAGAACAGATTCCCTCAAGCAGTTATGTCCGCACCGTACTGCCATTCAATCCTTCGGCATATACACGTCATCACAGTTTCTACAGAATCAGCTTTGTCCAGAGTTGATGAAGTAGAAATTCATCATGGATTGCCATCGAGAAAAGGCTGAGAGCAAAACAACCAACACAATACACAACACATGACGGAAAACAACAACGAACTGCAGCAGATTAGGCAAAAGTAAGAGCAATTCTCGTAAACATTTTTCATTCGTCAAGAAAGGTAAAGTTCGTAATAAAAGGTATCGATCGACAATGAAGAGAAGAAGAGCCAGAAGAAAGGCATGAACAGAAAACCCCTTCCTTCCCTTCCCAAGAACCAAATAATGCGAAGAAAAAGGTGCATCATCAGACGTAAAACGCCCACCCCTAAAATCCCTGATACGAAAAACCGAGAGAAAGTTCTCTTCTGGGTGCAAAAAGGGCAAGAAGCTCCCACCACCAAGTTCAAAGGCAAGAATGACTCCAAACTGAGCCAGACCTCGACAGACAACAAGAGGCAAGCACGATATGTAACTTAAGACTGCGACTGCCTCTCCCTCTCTCCATCCTCGAATTGACTTTGCATCTCGCACCCTTGGGCAAAGAAGATTTTGGCCGGGTGGGTTGAACTCTCATTCATAATGGCATAGTTGTTTCCTGTTTGGTTGCACTTTGGTCAGCTTCTTGTTCTCTGGTACAGTGTGCAAAACGATTCGATGGCAGTGATGGTGATGGTGAGTGATGGTTAGCGGTCAGATTGGTGACACAACAGCTTCCCACCCCTCGAGTCAAGCTTGCTTCTGTAACACAAAGCCGTTCGCAACAACCAGCCACAGGTCTTCAAGGGTAGCAAGTCCCAATACCATGGATCGCCCATATTGCGGTTCCCCAGGTTTCTTGCCTCTGCTGTGGCACGGTATCAGGGGGTGAACCGGCAAATGTGCCACAGAAAGGACTCTATTTTGACATCCGTTCGTGTTGTTGCAGAGGCAAGTGTTGCCGGGTGTTACACTCGAACATAGTCGGTGTGTATCGAGTCTTGCATGAGCTTGTCGATTGCATTGTTGCGGTGAAGATATCATCTCTGACCGCTGTTCCTTCGCAATGTGCAAACACAAGGAGAGGTGACAATGATGCAAACAAAGAAAACAAAAGAAGAAAGAAAACGAGAAGAACTCACCCCTCGGTACCTGCCAAACACCACCTTTGGTCATACCAAACTGGACGTCTTCAATATCAACCGTGACTTTGCCTTCGTGCACAAAAAACACCATTTGCATTTTGCGAGAGTTTTTCATGCGTTTATAGCCATCTGGTGGGATTTCCACCATGCCAGATCCGAAGAATGGAAGGGTCATAACCTTCGCATAGCGGAATGACGAGCCGTGGACGTCTTGTGTTTTGATGGCTGTGGATGCAAATGCAATGTCTAGGTTTTTGTCAGTGCGTGTCAGAGAAGAAGAGGAAGTTTGACATACCTTCGTTCACTCCTTCTACTTCAGTACTGCCTGTGCCGGTCCTGGCATCCCAAGCTCGAACTGTGCTGTTGATAACACCCAGTTCCTGCTCCCAGGCTTCTGGCAACAAGTCTTCATCCTCTTCTTCATCTTCCTTGACAGGTCCTAAGCGCGTTCCCTTCTTTCGTGATGGAGCAGCACGCTTTGGCTTCGGTTGCTCCACAGGTTCGGCACGAACCACACCCTCGACCTCACCTTGGTTCCAGATATATGTCTCGTTGCACCAGTATTTCAGCGGCTTTATCGATGTACGGCCAGATCTCGTAGTCTTGGCGCCTTCGTCCTCAGCGGGAGTTCCGGCGCGAAGGTTTACTATCGACTTGGGACCGGGTTTCTTAAGACCATCAGGACCAACAGATTCGCTGTCTCTTGATACCTTTGGACGTGGCTCGACGCTGGCGGATGTTTGCTTCTTCTTTCCTTTGGTTTTCGCTGCACCCTTGCCACGCCCACGCTTCTTTATGGGTTCTGGCTGAGGCTCGTGTTCGGATTCGTCCTGTACATCATCTTCGGGCGGAGGAATGAAATCCTGGGCAGCATGTGAAGGTGAAGACAACTCGGGTTCTCGATCGTGATCGCTGGCATTGTCCTCGTGAGGCTGGGCGTCTTTTCGTACTTCGAATGGTCTCTTCTTCTTTGTGGAAAGAGGAGCAGACGCTTCAACTACAGGTTCATCGGGAAGCTCTGTCGTTTCTGCGATGTCTTCTTCGGCGATATCCGCCATTGTGCGGTCGTAGAAATGCGTGGCATCCGTCTTGTCCATAACTGTTTCGTCTGCTACAGTGGGCTCCATCTCTGTCTCATCTGCCACCGTCTGATCGTATGTCGTAGGGTCAAGGACCGTCTGATCGACCCAAGTATATTCAATTCCCGTCTCTTCTGGCGCTTCGGTCTGATCCATAACTTCAGTCTGATTGACCATTTCCGTTTGGTCGGGCAATTCGGTCTGATCTGGGAGCTCTGTCTGGTCGGGTAACTCTGTCTGATCGGGCATTTCTGTCTGATCTACAGTGATATACGTGTACTCGGCGTCGGTCTGATCGGGCAATTCTGTCTGGTCCATGACTGTCTGATCGACGGTTGTGTAGTCTACTGCTGTCTGGTCCGCGACAGTGTGATCCAAGACTGTCTGATCTTCTTGATGTGCGAGGCTCGTCCTTGAGCGCTTGTTGGACTTTGGGACTGAATGAGGTTGAGTTACGACGGGCGAGGAAGGATTCGAGAGTTTGCGCTTTTGCGATCTGGTGCTACGTGCCGAGGAGAGGATATTATCTGTTTGAACATGATCCTGGAACAGCTCATTGACAGCATCTTGGACTTGCTGAACGGAATTGTCGAGGTCATCGTCGTCTTGCTGGTTGTGTTCAGGCCTGCCGGGAGATTGTTGCAGATCAAAGACGCTCTTACGCGACTTTCCGAAACGCGGCTTGAAAGGACTCGGGCTAGGAGCGACTGTCGGCTGCTGCTTGTTCGCAAAGTCGAGTCGTCTACTTGTGCGTGTCGTTGAAGGGACTTGGGGTGATGATTGAGTGTCTACGGGCTTGATGGCTGAGTGACGAACGGGCGAGCCCTGGATGTTTGAACGGCGCGGAGTTTGAGCCTTTGGTGGTAGATGGGGAGTCTTGCGAAGGTTGAGTGTTTCTGAGATTTCTGGAATGGAGCCTATAGTCAGTCAGCATGCGGTTCGGTGGATTTTAGAAAATGGACCGTCGTGTACTGTCTTGCAGAACCATAGACGAGGATCCTAGCGCAGTGTCGTTACCATTTGCTTGGACGCGCTGAGGTGAGCGTAGGGGAGAGCGTTGCGGCGATGGCTGTTGTGGTGTAGGTTGAGGTGACGAGAAGATGCCACTGACAGGTTCGAGACCGTGTTCATCGCGGACACCAGTGTCCTTGAGGACGAGACCAGTGCGACGACCTTGCTTGCCAGGCTCGAAGAAGTTGATGTTTTCCTTGAAGTTGTTGTGGCGTCGCGATTGCCGTTGAGGCGTGTGTGAGGTGGCGGGCTGTCCAGACATGTCGTTGCAAATGAGTATAGGTGAATGCGACAAATGCGCCGGGCGAAACAATGAGGTCGAAGGACGTTGTTGGGTGGATTGTGTCTTTGTTTTGGGCCGCTCCAAGCTTCAGACCGTAAACAACACGCCAAGCCATCCTCATGACATTTGCTTCTGGTTAGCGCTGCTTCCCCGCAGTCTCACGTCGCGTGTCTTCGCGTCCTCCGCGAACTCTCTGTCTTGTCTGTTTCCCGTTCAACACCGTCTTCTTGCATATCACAGATATCTTATCAGAAGCATATCATACCATGGATGACCTAATTGAACAGCCAGTAGACTCTCAGGAGCAAGATATTGCCCTCGAAACACCCTCTGAAGATGTCTTTATGGCTCCTTCAATCGACAAAGTCAACATCGCCAAAGGAGACTCGTATTCTTACATCTCACCCGTACCCAAGATGCTCAAGGATGACATGTCCATCGGGTGTGTTCTGGGTGTCGACGAAGCCGGTAGAGGTCCTGTACTTGGCCCCATGGTCTACGGTCTATACTACTTACCCCTGGCAATGCATCGCTCTCTCCTAGCCGACACTCACCACTTTGACGACTCCAAGGTCTTGTCGCCCGCTGTCCGATCTTCTCTGATGCAGGCCATCTGTACTCCTGGTACTGACTTGTACGAATCTTCTGGATGGGCTACACGTGTCATGTCAGCCAAAGACATCTCTTCTGCCCAGATGAGGCCCACAGCTACCTACAACCTCAACGCCCAAGCTATGGATGCCACCATCGACTTGATCCATGCCGTCTTTGCCCAAGGTGTCAACTTGAAGGAGATCTACATCGATACCATTGGCCAGCCTGCCGCATATCAGAAGAAGCTGGAGCGCATATTCCCGACTGTCAAAATCACCGTCGCCAAAAAGGCTGATTCGCTCTACCCCTGCGTGTCTGCTGCCAGTGTCTGCGCAAAAGTCACCAGAGACGCTGCTCTCGAAGTCTGTTACGAGGTCTTCAAGGATGCCGTTTCCAACGAGAAGAACGTGCCCGAACAACCTGCTGAGGGTTGGGGATCAGGATACCCTAGTGATGCACGCTGTTCTACTTGGTTGAAGAAGAATATGGATCCCCTATTCGGCTGGGGCAACGAGTGCCGTTTCAGCTGGTCGACAGCCAAAGACTTACTCGAAGTCAAACCTGCTGCAAAGGTCAATTGGCCTGTTGCTGATGACGAAGACTCGACCAAGTTGACAAACTTTTTCATGTACTCTGCCGAAGAACACGCCCAGGGAGAGGATCAACTTTCTACCTGGTATGGCAGACGTGTCACCGAGGATGTCTTCTAAGCCATGACACTTTTGCCGGAATTACTGCTAACCTCATGGCCACCGAGTTGTCACCTGCCCTCATCGAGCTTGCCCTTTGAGCGTCAAGTGTCATCGTGGCCGGCACGTGCTTTCACCGTCTTGTCAACATTTGTAGCAAGAACTTCTTGATGCCTGCAACGGGCTATGTTGGAGCCTGTCGTGGCCGCCATGTCCCTTGACGTACACGCTCGACCGACAGCGCGCATTCGACTACTTGTACGAACGTTCCGCCCACACTTCTCGATCACATCTACAACAATGGCTGACAATGCTGGTCGACAGTCCATCTGGTGGACAATTCTCTCCTGTAGTGCGCTTGCCCTTGTTGCAACCGGCATCATAATTTGCACTGCCACCATCTCTGTACCGATCCTGCTCGTTATGTTCATCCTTGTGGCAATATCACCACAATCTTTCTCCAACATGTCCTTTGGAATTGACACAAACTACGTTCGTTTGGACTTGAAGATTACCACCGGTCAAACGCGTGCTGAGGTCGCTAGTCCTCACCCAACGACTTCTCCTCCAACAACCCCACAAGACAACCGATCTTCAAGCACTCGATCTACAACCATTCAATCCCCGAGCCGTCGATCATCAAGGCCTCGATCTCCGAGCCCCCAATCCCCTTCAGGTCCAACCGCATACACATGGGTTCGCCAGTACCACTCACAGCAACCAACACCCCTTGATACTGCCTTTGCCGGCCGGCAACCATACACATGGCGAGCTGCATCCGGCCACCTACCCTCAAACGCGAACATCGAAAACTCCCTGCCTCCATATCTCCCACCCATCTCAGAACCAGAACCCATCCCCATGACACAGCTGCCTTCCCGATACGGCGCATACACCTCCGTGGACACCACGCCTCCACCTCGTTCTGCCCCCACCACCTCACCTCCGCTCCGCCGCCGCCGTCGACGCTCCGGCTCCAATTTCTCATGGGATGCGGATGATAGGGTACCTCCTGCCCGTCCCGAAGAAGTGGTTACTCCCTCTCGTCCAGGAGCTTTGAGAAGGACAACTGCAGAGTCCATGCCAAGGTTGGTTCACATTGTGGATGAGGATTCTGGCGATGAAGCTCTGCCGGTTTACGATAGACCTCCGGAGTATGATGATGAGGTGCACAGTCAACCATCGCCGAGATGAAGGGAGAAGTGAAGCTGGGAGGAGGATTGTTTGGTTATGATTTACTTTTTTGGTACAGCCATTGGAGTAATTTGGGATCGCCTCAATTTAAGATGATATGCGAGGACGTTGGAGTAGGGGAATGTCTGTTGTACTCGAAATGTATCTGATGAAGGAATCAAGGAGCTGTCGAATGAAAGATGGTAAAACAAGTATTGATCAAATCATTCTCCGTTCCAACTTGCCAGTCTGTCTCGACTTCTATACCCTCGTCCTTCTGCTGACCTCTGTTGACCTCTGTTGACCTCTACTGATCTGTACTAACTTCTACTACCTTTTGCTGACCCCTGCTGACCTCTACTGATCTCTACTGCCCTCTACTGCCCTCTACTAATCTCTGCCACCTCACATACCGTATGCAAAAGGATTTCCTTCTCAACAGAAATGGCAATCGAAGAACAGAATCATGGAGAAGTCACGATGAGCTGAGAATTGCGAGAGAAAATCAATTGGTATCGATGGCTAGAATACTGAAACCGCCATATTTGTACGTCCTCCTTTTTGAGAACAATGATCTTCTCTGATGGAAAATCTTCTGCCTGCTCGGCTAAAATATACTGCAGGCGCTGTGATGAAATGCAAGTCTTTTCTCTTTTCTTCTCTCCGTTGCAAGAAATCGTCTTCGCTCCTTCGGTGAGCTTTGTGTTGTCGTGAAATCGTAGAGTCGTTACTGTTTATCCGTCTTTTTCTCCTCCGCCTTTTTGATTGTTTTTCTCCTTTTTCTGGTGTATGCGTGGTGTGGTCATTTCTCGCTTTGCTTTATCAAAAGTTTGCAAACTGTCGAGCGTGTTGTGCGATCAAAAGAAGTCAGCCGAATAGCCATCGCGGTCGGCTTGAAGAACGGCGATGGTTCTCTCGATCTCACGCTTGATACCAGGGCCGACCTGCTTGCGTCTGGCTTCTGGCATCTGCTTTCCTTCGAAAGACTTGAAGAGGACGTTGTGAAGGTCTGCGTGCATTCTGTCAATACGTGCGCTGGTCTTGACAGCCCACTGTTTGACGATTGAATCCATGCGACTGAAGATCTCCTTTGGAATCATGTTGTAGGGCCCCTTGTTGCTAGAGATATGTTGTTTGATGTAATCCATGCGCTGACTAGTAGCGTTCTTGGTCTTGGGTGGGAACGTCTTGAAAGCATCCTTGAAGATGTTGGTCATTTCCTTGACGAAGATGGGCGAATGTTCGCCGTAAGGTTCGTCAGCGACAGACATCATAGCGGCCGATCTACGCGTGTCAGTGACTCTATATCTTAAATGGCTTGAGAACCTGCAGCTTACCTCAGTTTGGCCATGAGCTCTTTCATGCCTTCTCCAACATCGCGGATGCACAAATCCCTCTCGTCTTCGAAAAGCTTGAAAACGTCATCCAGGTTAGCACCTCCGATAGCGTCTAGCGCCTTGAGCCCATGTATGATCTTCTTCAAAGTGTTACGGACGTTCTCGCAGACACCTCTTTCAACCTTGTCAACGACGTCTCCAATCGATTTGAGTTGACTTGAGACACCATCCTCAGCGATCATCAGAAGTCCCTCGTTCAAAGAGATGACCTGTGTCTTGTTCTTCTGACCCTTGACCTGCGGACTATGTCTTCCACCCTGACGGATGAAAACACCAAGGGTACGTGCAGAGTATGCTTCGATCCACTCTTCTGTCTTTTTCCCAGCAAGTTCTTCCCATGTGCGAACGCAGCGGGTGGCCAGGAACCTTCTGTACTCTGTCAAACCTTTGTTCAACAGGGTCTTGTGTTCTTTGATTTTGCAATCTGTGTGTTGCTTGAAGATCTCCATGGCAGCGTCACGAGGAGGCATCGTAGTTCCATCAGCCCAGATGAGAATACAGCGAAGCTTGTTGATGCAATCCTCAGAACGGCGCACAAAGGCTCGGACACGGTCGGTGCTAGGGGTCACACACAAAAAGGCGCGGAGCTCCTTAATACCAGTCTGATGGATAGAGAGGATGGCCTCTTCCTCTCTATCCTCACCGAGCATATGCTGCTCCTGACACTTATTGCCAACTATTATGACATGTATCTTGGAGCCGTTACGCTTGTCTCGGAACTCTTTCTGAGAGAAGAAGTCGATGACCACACGGTCGCGGGCGCTCATCTTATGCTCACGGATCCGAGTTTTGATGTTTCGAACGTCGAATCTAGCTTGGGTGGCGATACTCTCATCGGTAGCGTTCAATTGAGATTCTGCGACTGTCAAAGAACTCTCCAGATTCTCGAGGTGAGCGATTTCATCCTTGGTCCACATGGAAGTGGTTTTTTCAACTTTCTAGAAATTTTGTTAGCACATCTCTGTCTTATATATCAACATGTATCAGGTACCTCTCTTCCACGAAGAACTAGGCAGACGTTCTCTGCGCCTCTGGATTTGATGGTCTCTTTCAAACTCTTTCTCAGCTCAGGGGTGGTGAGTGATCTGTCGAGATCGGCGACAAAGATAACCTTCGTGCAATCTTTCGAGTATGCCGTCGCTGTCGCACGCAGATGAATGTTGGTGTCTGTGTATCCAGGCAAGTCGGCAATCTCGATACCCTTAGCGAGAAGGGGTGAATTCATATTCGTGCAGATACTACTAACGAGAGGTGCGAACCCGCCGCGTTCGGAAAATTTGGCAGTCTTTGCGTGAAGTTCTGAGACGTTGCCAGCCGTGAATACAATTTCTCGTGAGTCCAGATCGATATCCTCAGAAGCAGCACGTTCTCGGATCTGCTGACATAAGGATTCAATAGCTGACTCTGGAGCTTGTTCATCCTTTTGAGGTAGAAGGTTTCTGGCCTTGAGGAATTTTGCGACGTCGTCCAAGCTCTTCAATCCGTCCTGATGAGAAAGCAGATCGTCGAGAACTTGTCTGCTTGATTCAGCTTTCTCGTGAGCATGACAGTGCTCTTCTTCGTCTTCACTTGTAAGGATTTTGAAGTAGTCGACCAGATCCGTGACAGAGTTCTTGATCAAATTGTCAATAGGCCGTCCATGGAGAAAATCGACCTTGACCTTAAACATCTCGAGCTGTCCGTGCGCATGACTGAAGACATGTGGATTTTGAGTGACACTCAACGTCGCAGTATCTGCAATGGCGAGCCTGGGTACGCCAAGGATACTGTTGAGAGTACTACTTTTTCCACAACCGCTGCTGCCCAACATAGCAAAGCGGGTTGGAGAGATCTCGGGAATTTTGGCATTGGTCTTCAACCACTCAGCCATGTCGTTGATCATCTTGTCCTCATCCTTGTGAGGCACGAGGGATGGCAGCACAACTTTGTCCATGTAGAAGATGAAGCGTCCAGTAGCGTCTCGATGATGCTCACTGTTGATCTCGAGTTCCGGAACGACCTCGTGTATGGCGTACTGGTATTTCTCTCCAGATCCAGGAACCCACTGACGAACGGGATTGCCGTTGTAGGCACGAGGACCAGCCTCGGTGAAGATTTTCGGTTTCTTCACATCCGAAACAAAGATCTCGTCTTCCATGCTCCTCTTTGTTGATGTTGACTGTTGTGGTTCAAAGAGAGGCGATTCACGTCCGGTAGTTTCAGCCTTGGTTTCGGATTTGATGTGTTCGTCCTCACTGTCGACATCTTCTATGAAGGGCAATCCAGGCGGAGGTGTTGGCAAAGCGTTGATCATGCTGACTCTCTCCTTGTTGGAGAAAGGTTCGGACATCTTGGTCTGCTGTGAGTGTGTGAGTAGGCGAGCAGACAAATCAATCAAATCTCGCAGAGCGCGTACCAAAAGTGAGAGAAAAACAACCTGTGCTCAAGATCTCTGGCTGCTGGAGCAGGAGTCGAAGATGAAGATCGTTGAGAGGCGTCGTGAGCAAAAGACCTTCGAAGACTAATTCCTCAACGCGCTGCTACCAGAGCAGACGTCGAAGTGGTATGTATGTGTAAAAGTGGTGTATGTGTAGTCGATGTATGAGACCAGTGTAGTTTATGGAAGGCTTGATTTAGTGTTGTGTAGGTGTAAGAGAGGAAAAGCAAAGGAAGTAGGACCAAGAAGGTCGAAGGTGATGAAGGTAGTAGAGGTAGTGGAGGAAGAAGAGTTGAGTTGGATGCTGGGACCAAGACTTGTTAAATACCCGTTGAGGCAGCAATGGGAACTCCAGCTCGAGTGATAGTGACTGAAGGCGTCGTAACTCAGTGACGAAGATTGAGACGCTGGAGGTGTAGTGACTGATGAGGAAGAGGACAAAAAGATGAGGAGAGAGTTGCTGAAATAGAACTTGAGCCAGGAGCGGTGAAGCCGTAATCTGAGTGAGGAGAGTCACTGAATGTGTTGTCACTGAGTGATTGGAGTCCACACACAGTTTGTCGTAGAGAGTGAGTGGGAAGATACCGGCGGCCGTGGAGTTCGGTGGTGTCGATTCACAATGGCGGTGGCGCGTATTTTCGATGACCAACTGTGTTGGTGTGTCCACGAATTTCTAGGAGTTCCGTTTGGTTATGTCTCAGATTCTGGCAGGAAATATGTGCTTTCCCGAAGACGAAACACTCCGGCGTCAACCAAAGAAGCGGCGTTGCTACGAGTGAGCCCTTTCTCCCTTAGGCTCAAAGAAATGACTGTATCAATTTTGAGAATACTCACCGTTCTACTATGCATCTGTAGGTGAATGTCAACTGCTGTGAGGACGATACCCCCAAGTCTCAAATGCTGCACTACTGGAAAGTAGGCCTGTCTCAAAATTGGCCGCGCAGGGCATCTCATTTCATGCATAACATTCGTAAAAGCAAAAAGAAAACCAACGCTCAAAAGCCACAGAACCACTCCATCAAACTAAGAGGAGTAAGAAGTAGCAACACCACACCCACTCTCATCACAAGAATCCACCAACATAGCCGACGGCACAAAAGCACCCGTAAAACTTGAGTTCCTGATCCCATTGCCCTCCGCATCAACAGCTTCAACCCTGACCCATTGATAAAACTTATCGGCTGTCCACAGAGTCTCAAAGCCTTGCTTATCCGCTTGTCCAATAACTGCAAACTCTTCTCCGACAGAATCAGCACCATAGAACTGCCATGAGGAAACAGCAGTGCATCCATTCCAAGACACATAAATCCTAGTGGGAGTCGTAGCATTAACAGCATATGCGTAGACGTCAGGAACGGTGGTCGCTGGCAGAGCATCCCAATCGGCAGAGAAAGCACGATAATTCTGTGCTGAGTCCTCGGCTGCGAATTGAGCGGTGAATACAGCAGTGCCATTGGCAGAGTGTTCGGAGAGATACGGTTGATTGCCCCAAGAGTGGAAAGTGCCTCCGTTGCCCAAAATCTGTGTGTTGCCTTGGGAAGTAGCCAGCAAGCCCTCGGTCGATGGGTATGTGGTGTTGGAGATCATAGTTGCAACGCCAGAATGATGGTCGATAGCGATGACCTTTCCCGAAGATTGAGAAGTGGTGGTTGTGTAGCCATTAGATGCATTGTCAAAGATAGACAATACAGTAGTGGTGTGATTTTCAGAGAGCAGACGTGCATCATGTTGAAAGCTGAAATTGAAGTTTGAGCATGAGAAGTCCGAGTTTCCTAGATAGCTGAGCTTCCAGATGATGTCTTGATCCGTGGCGTTGACGTAGTATAATGTGCCGGTGTGTCTAGCAGAGACAAGATAGTTTCCCGTAGCCGCAGACTTGTCGATAGCATTGATGTGGAAGTAATCGAATGCAGTCAGGGGTCCAAACCCATCACCGCCTGTATCGGTACTGTGGGGTGTGATTTGGCTCTCGCTGGGATCAACATGGTTGGTGGAGAACCATTCGAACAGAACTTCTCCGGTAGTCACATTGACTTCCTGGAACACGCCTTCGGACAGCCATCCCAGACCAGTCGTGATGTTGAAATACGACAGATCAGAAGGCACAATCTGGTAAGCACTGACAATTGCCGTCTCACCATCATGGAGCAACTGAAACTCATGCATATCCACAGGCTCAGCATTGCCCCCTGTCTGCACAGTAGCCACAACCTTGTAGTTCTGATCCACAACCACACCCTGCCCGATTCCATATCCATTCTGCTGATTGACCTGATTGAAGCAAAGGTGAGCAGCACCCATGTACTGGCAAGGTCGAAAGTTATGCGCATTTGACGAACCAGTCACACCGTAGCCATCCCAGACGAGATTTCCGAATTTGTCGTAGATGTAGGGAGCAGGTTTGTCGGACTTGTAGGGCGACATGAAGATATAGCCAGGAGAAAAGTCTGCTTGGAGGGTGATGTTCAGAGCAGGTGCTTGAGACAGAGGGCGAGTGTAGAAGAATGAGACAGGCTGTGTGGTGTTGTCTGCAGCACTACTCTGAGCAGCAGCATTGGAAGCAAAGAAGGCCAATGCCGCGCAGGTCAACGAGGTAAGGCGCATACTGCAAGGTCCGTTAAAGAGAAGAGTCGTAGGACGTGGATTAGTAGAAGATAGGTGCAGTCAACAAACACAAGAGCGTTTGTTGTCTCAAGTCAAAGTTGGAAGAAAGAAAGTTAGAGTCACATGTAGGCAAGCAGAGTAGCTCACATCAACTGCTCTTACGACAAGACATCATCAAGACACGCACATTGACTCCCAATTTCCCTGCTACTCACCCATGGGCCATGTCCACCTCGATCTTGGAAGCCGCGTTGTCAGTGCCGATCATGATGAGCCCTCGCACTCTACTCCGGCAGAGCAAATCGTCATGGACTATGCACCGCGAACCGCTCGAGCCGAACAAGTAGAGACAGCAAACAACATGGGCCTCTCGTGGCAGAAGGAGATAGAGTCGACAACGTGTTTGTGAAACAAGACGCAAAGTCCATCAGCCTTGCTGCTGCCACATCCCGTACCTGACAGCTTGGCACCCGTATACCGCTGCCACGCGCACATTGCTTGATACCGTGCTTGCTTACTTGAGCTACGTGTCGCGTACCAAACTTCCCATACCAGCCTGCCTGCAAACACTCGAGCAGCCAACAGGTTTATACCAAAACTCTAATCATCATAGCCCGCGATATACATATAGACAAAGTACCGCGCCGACGTCAGAGGCTGGTATAGACGATGGCAAGCGGGACGTTCCCTCTCGGCTGATGCGTCCGCCCCCACCACTGAAAACAGGCGAAATAGCAGAAGCCGCGGAGAGCCTCCACAAAACTCGCCATATCAACAATAGCGATACAGGTAGCATGATCAGAATCAATCACATTCACGATTTGGGAGAGAAGATCAAGTATTTAAGTGATCCGCCAGAAAACTTCGTCCTTTGACATTGTGGGTATAGTAGGTCGTGAAGAAAAATCCGTATCGCTCTCTCTCCTCTCTCGTCCTCTCCTCTCAACTCTCAGTCGGCGGCATGGCTTTTGTAAAATAGAAACAAAGCCCTTGGTAAACATACCAATCGTAGAAAAAAGAAAAGAACCAAGGGCTTGTCTCTGTCCAAAATGTTGTTGGCATCAAACAAAGGAAATAAGATAGTAAAGAAATGCATGATCGGTCTCTTCTCCTCGTCACATCGAATGCCCGTCCATGTCCGTTCGTAGTTCTTTTTCTTCTCCTCGTCCTCAGCGGTAAGAAAGGTCCAGCCTTGTCTCCCCACCTGTAAACAACCCTAAATGATAGAAGGTGAATACAAAAATGCTTTTTTGTTGGAGACTAGGCCGTTGCGATCAAAGGTCATGGCGGTCGTGAATGGAAATAAGGCAGAACGGAGTAAATGCGCAATGGTTGGTCAAGAAAAAGAGATTGTCGTCAAGAGCAGGCGATCAAGCCCTTAGTTGGGGCAGGCGGCCTGGACGTGGCCGGGCTGCTTGCACTGTGGTTGCATTAGCAGATGTTCGCTAGATTTACCGTTTTCATATTTACCTTGTAGCAGACACGGTCGTGGCTGATCTCAGCGGAGCAGTCGCGCGAAAGATGGCCAACTTCGCCACCTATGATTGGGTTAGCAGATGTTCAAGAATTCATAAATCGTTGGGTGGACAAACAGTTGTAGCACTTCTGGCCCTGGGTGCAGTCGCGTGACATATGGCCGAATCCGCCACCTACGACAATGTTAGCAGGCATTTAGAGAGTCATGAAGTGTTGGGGAGACAAACATGAGTAGCAGGTCTGACCGCGGGGAGCGCCGTAGCCCTGGCTCTGGTAGCCACCCTGCTGCTGGAAGCCACCCTGACCACCCTGGGAGCAGTTGCGAGCAATGTGGCCGACCTGTTCTCAGAAGTTAGCAGATATTCACTGTATCTGCGGTTGTTTTGCTGAAAACTGACCTGGCCGCACTTGTAGCACTCCTGACCACCGCCCATACCGGCACCACCACGGGGAGCACCACCCTTGGGGCACTCGCGCGAGATATGTCCAGTCTCGCCACATCCGTAGCAGGACTTCTCCTTCTGGGGGTTGGTGCACTCGCGAGAGAGATGGCCCTGGCCGCCGCAGTTGTAGCAGGTGGGGTTGCCCTTGGTGGGGCAGTCGCGGGCCTGGTGGGTAACATCGCCGCCTGTAGTGAAAGAGTGTCAGTCTTGTGACAGTGAAGTGACGGGTTGAAGCCTCTAGCGGAAGTTGTGCGCATTGCTGTTGGCAGACGTCGAGCCAATTGCGCAGCGCAGCGCACTCAAGGCTCGGGGTGAAGAAAAACCTACAGTTGTAGCAAGCACGACCTCCCATCTGGGGAGCGGGGGCACCGAAGTTCTGCATGTTGAAGGTGTTGTGTGGTGAGAAGATCTCGGGAATGTGTAGAGGAATTGAAGTGGTAGCAAGAAGCTGGTAAGTTTTTGGTTGTGGTTGAAGGTTGGTGGAAGAAGTGGAAGCGACGAGAAAGAGGCGAGTGTGGAGGCAGAATCCGCGCTTTCCTCCAGCAAATCTCGAACGGCAAGTCCGAATTGATGTGGATCAACGAAGCTTGGACCGTTCACTTTGGGCGGCCGAGGTCAGAAGTCCAGAACGAGCAGGCGGGGTTATGTTCACGAGCTTGTCGAGAGCCCACCAAATAATCGTCGGGAGCTCGTCAAATGTTCGTCGAGAGCTCAGCGATATTTCGTCGAGAGTCGTGGTGTTGGTCGTACCTTCCTATTTGAGGATTCAATGCTGTGTTTGCGTTCGGCTGTCAGTCAGCCGCTCCCGATGGCTCCTGCCTGTCTGCAGCATTGTGAGACAACGCATTGCAATGCAGAGAGCCTTGAGTTCGCAGCATCATTCCCGTACGGACATCACCATCATCAACATCATCACCGTCAGACATGTTCCTCGTTCACGACATCAACTAAAGCATTTTCCTCGTTCTGGGGGGTGGTGGATCTTCATCTTCATGCAGCATCAAAATCTCTCTTCTCGTTCTCATGATAAGCCATTTTCCTCGTCCTCGTGCAATTCTCTCCAAACGTGCTTCATACTGCTCGCATTCTCTCATCTCTCCAAAGCAAAAGAGCTGGTGTCTCATGCATCATCTCAAAATGCAGCGCCGCCATCAGTCTCCCCAGCAAGCGCTCTCACATTCTCGTCGGCCAGTTGCGCTCTGAAACTTGCAGTCTCGCTCTCGCGGCTGAGTTTGGCCCATTCTTTTAATCCTTTGCGCTTGCGTTCTTGCTTGTCTTCTATGACTTGTCGCAACTTCTCCGCCTCGTCCTCCAGCTTGTTCAGGCGTCCTCTGTCGTAGAGCTCTGGTGCTTTAACTCCGCCGCTGATGACGCGTGGGAGGTCTGCAAGGTAGGCATTGCCAGGCTTCGGTCCTCTGTCGAACTCACCCATGCCACCCATTACTACGTCTGCTTTGGGTCCAGAAGGCAGTGGTGCTCCGTTTGGTGCAAAGCGAGTAGTGCGCGGGTATGTGCCGGAAGTGTTTGCGCCGCCGCGGAAAGGGGGAGGTGGAGCGTGAGAACTCATCGAGCCACGAGGACCTGAAGGTGGTGTCGAAGCGAAGTCTGGGTCTCTGTTGTACTGTGTAGCATAGCCGCCGCCACGGCCTCCGCGGTATGATGGCCCGCCGTAAGGTCCTCCTCTTCCACGAGATCCATGGTAATCTCCACGTGAGCCAAAGTCTCGTGGAGGATAATCCCTTTGAAATCCTCCTCTTCCCATCATGCCTCCTCTTGGGTGTGTAGGAGGCGAGTTCGCTCTCAATCGCGGTCCAGTAGGAATAGGTGCGTCACCAGTAGCTTGGGCGTATGATCTGGAAGCGCCGGGTCCTGTTGGCGGCGCTCTGACTTGTGGGGCATCGTCTTGTCTTGCCGGGCCTGTCGGAGGGGCACGAGCGGCTGGACCAGTAGGTATCTCGCGCTCGCGAGGAGGTGTGGCTTCGCGCTTGACACGCACAGGGGAGCGGACATCTGCCGGAGGTGCGATTGGTGATCTGGGCCGTGAGGGAATAGGCGATCTAGGTCTAGAAGGAATGGGAGATCGAGGTCTCGAAACGATAGGTGATCTGGGTGGAGCGGGAGCTGGCGAAATAGGTCGAGGGACACGATTTGCGAATAAGTCTTCTTTGGGCAGAGGATCGATTGCGGCAAGTCTGCTGGGGTGGATTGGCGGGGATGAGCGTCTTGAGCTGGTGACACTGGCAGCGCCAGAGTGTTCGTTCGAGATAAGATCAGGACGAGGTCTTTGTGGTGATGGCGAACGACGTCTCCAGTCGACCTTGCGTGGATTGATGTTCTCATTGTGATGTATAGGCGAGCGTGACAAAAGACGGTAGCCGCGAGTGACACCACGGGGAGGAGTCAAGCGCATCTCCCGTCTATCGCGTCCAGGTCCAGGGCTAACGTCTCTTGACGGAGGGTATGCATTGTATCTTGAGCGAGGCGGCGAATCCAGTCTCTCACGCTTGGCAGGAGGCGGAGGTGATCTTCTGCCACGACTGCCAGCAGGTGAAACATCACGACCACGCTTCAGAGGAAGAGGAGAACGATCGCGAGGAGCGCGTACCGGTGAACGGGTGTTGTATGGCAGTGTGTCTCTGTGGAAACGCGAGGGAGGAGGTGGTCGATAACTCTCATCTCTCATAAAACCGCCCCTTCTAGGTGGTGGTGAGCGGGCTCTTCCTCTATAAGAATCTCCTCCATCTCTTGGCCTGAATGGGGGAGGGCTTCGTGAACGACGACGGAATGGCGGCGGCGAACGGCTACGGTTTCTTGGGGGAGCGCGGTACGAATCGACATATGCGTTTCCTCTTGGTGGCGAGCGAGGAGCGCGGTATGTATCTGATCGAGGTACAGGAGAACGAGGAGGGCGATAGGATTGACCTCGGCCATCACCGTATTGATCTTCACGAGGAAAGGGTCTGAATCAGGCATCAGTAAGAGCGGCGCTTACAACAAGGCCGACGACTGCATTACCTTCTGTCTCGATCGCGATCCCTGTCCATGTTTGCTGCTTCTGGATTAAGCGTCTGTGTCGAGATCTTGTGACGAAGCTCTGGTGAGGCTGGCGTCAAACAAGGGACAAACAAAAGCGTCTGGGCGAGCTTCCAGTTTGCTTCCCCAGCTTTTCTCGGCCCACGTGATATGCTTCCTGAGTGCCCTTATTAAACCCCGAACGACCTCCTGAAGCCTCGTTGCCGATGTACATGTATAGCCGTATGACAGGTGAATTACTCACTCGAATGGTGTTCGTGTGTACTAGTTAGCTGGCCTCAGTATTGACCGATGTCCTAAAAGTCAGGCATATTCACCAAGGCAGTGCTTTCATCCAGGTGCACATCTGTTGCTGCCAATTCAGACTGAATCATTAATGTGTGTGCTTCATTTGGTTTCGCTTGTCTTTAGCTGGGTAATGAGGCGCTCCATCCATAAGGCTTGGTCCAGAATGCAAGGTGACGACGTAAAGGTGGCTCCAGTAACCATGTCTTATCTTCTGCTGCTCTTGTTGTCGCCGCCTCCTCTTCTGCGATCGTTCCTTTCCTTATCTTGCTTCAACCTCTTGTTGCTCTCTTCGGCAATCATCTGACTCAGATCTTCCTGATCCACTCTTCCCTTCCATTGTCCCTCGGCCTGTGCTTGTCTTTGAGCCTCGAACTGTCTTTGGATCTCATCCTTGCTCAAACGATCGTCTCTTTCAAGCGCATCTACGTCTACGCTGACATCGATATCGCCAACCTTGCGCTTGCTTCCTCTGTTTTCTTGACCGAGCACCGGAAGATTTTGCTGCTGAGCTGCGCGCATATCGTATGCTCTCTCGCCTCCAAAGAAACCTTGAGCGCGAATGTTTTGTTCCGGTAGGACCTGGTACGCTGATCGAGGAGCACCGTTGTCTTCTGGTTCGGGAGCTCTCGCGTTCTTGCGCAGTTCGAAGTCGCCTCCAACACTCTCGATTCCAATCTCTGTGGGGACCGCAGAGGCCATTCCGCTTGGTGTCTCGAGTCCGGCGCCGATATCTTCCTCATCCATAGCTTCGTCACCGTCCTCCTCTTCCTCATCTTCGCCCTCATCCTCCTCTTCCTCTTCCTCCTCACGTTCCTGAAGCTCACCCCACAAAGTCTTCTCTACCGGCGCTCCAGTTGGTGCTTCATCATCTTCCGCGCTGCTAACACCGAAGATGTCGCCACCGAACAGAGGACGGTTCGTGTGTTCGTCGACTGGAGGCTTACCATAACCACCAGGGTGGAATCCCCAGGATGCGCCCGGTGGTGGAGGAGCGTTCAAACCAGGAATCTTGAGGCCAGGGTATGAGGGTGGAGGTCCGAAACGTTGTTGGTTGATGAGCCATGGCGGGGGAGCACCGGGTGGCATGTTGAGAGCTTCTCGCAGCTCATCGCTCAACTCACCAGGTCGTAGATGGCGGAGGTTAGTCTCATACTCCTTACCCTCATAGTAGACCTCACCGTAGCGGGTAAGCGGAGGCTTTGTTTGATGGCGGAAGAAGGCTTCGTATAGCTTTTGATAGTCAATGTCAAGCTTTCCGAGCTTTCCTTGTACTCTCTCGCGCTGCTTCTGTTTCAAGGTTGCCTCGGCCTGCTTCTCGAGCACGGCATCACGCATCTCGGCGATACCAGTGTCGGCAATAAACTTGGGCAGATTGAAGTGTGTCTTCTCGATACCACGCTTGGAAGAAAGATATTCGCGCTTGAGAGCCCAATGTGATGGCACGGGAACAACATTGCGCTGTGACTTGATGCGCACGAGCAATAGCGGGTCCGAGGCATCGATGTCTGTCCATTCAACCAGCTCGGGCTTGCGCACCAAACGCTTGAGCTCGGCGATGGTCAATTTGCTGGCGGCCTTGCGTGCCTTCTTTGACAGTTTCGGCTGGTTCTCATCGTCCTCGTCGGGAATATCGTCGTTGTCGTCATCGTAGTAAATCTCAGGCTTCTCTTCCTCCTTGACTTGGGATTTGTCCATGTTGTTGAACCTGGAGAGGACGCTCTGGAATTCGGCATATAAAGGATCATCTTCGGGGAGGGTAAAGTCGTCGTTGGGTAGGTCATTGTTTTGCATAGGGTCATCGCGAGTGTTGATTCGAGCGTCGGGTTGGCGGCCGGTCTCTGGCTTTGGGGTTTCTGCTTCGGAGAGGTTGGTAGACTCGGCGATGGAGGGAGTGGCAGACGCCTGTTTTACATGATTGTCAGACGAAGTTGAGGTGAAGCGATTGTGCACAAGGCTTACGGAGCGTTCTTTTTGGGCCTTCTTTTGTTGTCTGCGGAAGGCGTTCTTGCTGAGCTTCTTTGCGCCTGCGCCGCCATCGACAGCTGCGGCTGCCATCTTGGCTATTGATTGATCTGTCCTGGCTGTGCGTCGACAAAAATTTGCGCGAATCTGCCAGGAGATAATATGGTCCAGGAGCACAAGTCGGATGAGAAGTAGTGAGGCTCGAAGGTGTCGTGGTGGTGGTCGGTAGAGATGGATGACTTGTTGGTTAGACTTCGTTGCTGCTGCGTCAAGAAGATGCTCGGTTTGTCTTCGGCTTTTCGCGCCTCGTTCCTTCCTCTCCAGCAAGCAAGAGACCATCGACACACCATATCAATACTGATATCCGTTCAACATGCCAGTCTTGTTGCTCATACTCTCTACTGCTCTTCTCAATGCTGCAAGACACCCGTCGCAGACCCAGCACGGGCTGTTGCGAACCTTGTCGTGCGTCTTCTTGCACAATCCCACTATATGTGCCGTACACGCTTCTGTCTTGTGGATATACTCGTGTTCGCAGCCCTCGTTCCTGACGATGATTCTGTTGCACATTGCTAGCAGTCTTCCGCTCGTGATGGTTCTAGTTGCCAGAGATGGCCTTGCTTCGACTAATCTACTGAGAGTTGTTCGTTTGTTCTGACATCTCTTTGTCTGCATTCGTCCTCCACTTCATGCGTGCCTTGTCCCGGCGCTACCATATGGGCCACCCCTTGCTTCGTAGTCCCATTGCATAACTTGCCATACTCCTTGAGTATGGTACCTATCCCCTGGCTTGTGTGACTACTGCTAGCTGTGTGTTCCTCTCTTTGCTGCTTACCCTGGTATCAGCTTGCTTCTGCCAAATGCTAAGATAATCACGGATAGCAAGGCAAAGAAGAATTTTGTGACAACGAGCTTCAATTGTATAAAAGGAAAGGAACTAGTTACACATCATCGTCGCCGAAATGCAGGCGACTCGGCAAGGATTGACCCTGCTTCCATCTTTCGCTCATCTCCCTCCTTCGCTGATGCTTATGGCAAGAGTAGCAGAATCGAAGATTGAAAGAAAAGAACCAAAGAAATCAAAGAACAGAAATGTCGTGTGCCGCGCGCTCTTCGCCTTCTATTGTGCACGTTGGCCGTAATCTGGGTGTCGTTATCTTCGTTGGAGAAAAAAAGCGCGAGTTGAACAGTTTTTGAAGAGCTCCCATATGTTCAACCCTTCTCTTGCGCCGTTGTCGATGGCGCTATGCAATGAAATGCTGGAAACCGATCTCGTGGAAAAAGTACAGTGGTGAAGGTAGGGTGCGATCAGTAGTGTCCCATGTTGGACGAGTGAGAGCCCTGAGAAGCATGGCCGAACTGCTGGTAGCCGAAGCCGTTGCCATTGCCGTTGGTCTGCTGCTGGAGAGGCTGAGCAAGCATGGTGTTGATGGATCCGTGGTGGCGGTTGTGAGCATTGGGAGAACCCATGCTGACAGAACCGTAGCCGCCGACTTGGTGACCAACAGGGCTGTTGGTGCTAGTGTAGGAGGTAACGGTGTTGGATCTGCTGGTGCGGAAAGGAGTAGCGTTGTGCTGACCAGGAGACAAGACACCAGGAGGAGAGACGGAACCGGGCATGCCGTTGAGCTGGTTATCATAGTCCTGAATCTTGCTGGAGATACGACGGCCGTAAGGAGTGTGGCGAATCGACTGAAGGATGGGGCGGATGTTGTCGATGAGACGGGCCTTGGTCTCAGGGTCGGCGTAGTCCATGGCAGTCTGGACGACGTAGTTGGCATACGAGTCGCGGAGCAGCTTCTCGAGATCGACAGGGTTCATAATCTCATCGATGAGGGCGCGTCTGGTCACCTCGTCACCAGTGCGAATGGACTTCTCAATGACGTTTGAGCTGAACTTCTGTCTTGAGAGAGCAGCAACGTTACCGAGGAAGCTCTGAGCCAGAGGCTGGGAGAAGGTAGGCTCGCCGAGGTCGAGAATGTACTGGACGACGTAGTTGCCGAAAGGATCCTGGACGAGAGTGAAGGCGTTCAAAGTGATGTAGTGGACAAGCTGGCCCTTTTGGTGGCCAGAGGCGTGGTCAATGCAACGCTGCAAGACGCAGCAGCCATGGCGATGGGTTCCGACGATGACACAGCTAGTGCCAACGGCATCGAAGATGAACTGGGCGTCCTCGGGCGACAAGTGGTTGAGACACTTCTGGATGACGTGGTTGCCGTTGAGGTCTTGGATGAGAGGGACGACATCATATCTGAGAGCCTCGGTGATGACCTGGATCTGCTCAGGAGTCGAGATAAACTCGATCATCTTCTGTAGGGCGCGAGTACCGTGCTGGTTGAGTGCAATCTTGACCATGGAGGGTGCGGCTGCGCGGATGAGAACAGTGCGCTGATCATCGTTGGCAAACTCGAGCAGCTTCTGGCAAAGGTAGTTGCCGAAAGGATCTGTGCAAAAGTTAGTTAGTGCGCGACCAAGAAAAAGCGTAGACAAGCAACTCACCAGTCATCAATTCGATCATGTGAGGGTTGGTCTCCTCGAAGATGAGTCTGATGTTCTCAGCATCACCCTCTTCCAGCTTCTTCTGCAGGTAACGGCAGCCGTGTTGATCCTTGCAAAGAGTGTAGATCTCGCCGACGAGGTCCAGCAAGTTGACGCCGGCGTAACGGGAGTTGTCTGGATCCATGTTAGCTTGAAGCGTGGTGAGTGAGCAGAAAGGGTTGAAAACACACCATCTGCAGCCTGGTTGCGGCGAGGCTGCTGCATAACGCGGGGCTGGTTATCGTTGAAGCGGGCGGGGCTTTGCTGGGTGTGCTGTTGAGCGTAAGCACCACCAAAGCCGTGCTGCTGGAAGCCTGGCACCTGTCCCCACTGGCCACCACCTGGATAGCCAAGGTTCATCTGGTTGAAGCCGTTGCCCAACATGTGCATGCCATAGCCACCATAGTATGCTCCGGGACCGAAAGTCTGCATCGAAGGAGGGCTGATGTGGCCGTTGCTGGTGCCGTTCAAGCTGCTACTGTGAGCGCGAGCAGGTTCGAATGAAGGCGAAGTAACCGAAGGTCCGAAGGGTGCAGCACTGGCTTGGAGGGCTGATCTCTGAGAAGAAGATGTGTTGTTGAGCTCCTCGGGCTTGACCTGTTCTTGGACCTGGCGAGCAGGAGTGTGGAAGCCGTTCTGGTGACCGTTGCTGAGGATAGCCGTCTGACGAGCAGGAGAAATGAATTCAGGGCGAGGACTCTGGACAGCGCCCGAGTGTTCCGAGAAGTTGGCAGCGTTTGTGCTCTTAAGAGTGGGAATGTCGTTGGTCGAGTAGGAGCCCTGCAACTTGGGCACACCGTTCGAGCCAACACTCTTGGGCGAGGCCAACAAACCAGGACGCTTGGGTGTGGCGAGACCGCTGAACTTGACCTCCATAGATCTTCTGTTGGCGGCAGTGTTCTTCGCAGTGTTGAGCTCGGTCAAGATACCATTGAGAGGCGACATGGAAGCATCAACATGACCAGGCTGGCGCATGGCACTGGGAGGAAGAGACTGTCTGTTGGTACGGGTAGTGGTAACACGGTCCTGATTGTCTGAACCGTTCTGCTGGGTCTTGGCTAGCTCCATGGCTGCAGCAGAAGCGGAAAGCTGCATGCCCTCGCCATCGCGGCGAATGAGGATGGGGAACTTGTCATCGCTGGCCTGGTACTGAAGATAGTGTTTGGCATCAGGCGACGATGCCGGGTTCTGGACATGGGCAGACTTGTGATCGTCCTCATCACCAAACAAGAAGCCGGTGGTGTTGACTGATCCGAGAAGGGTAGACAGCTCAGCCATCTTGACAGGCATGGAGTTGCGGTTGAGGCTGCAAGAGGTGGATGTTAGAAGAGGAAGATGAGATCGTTGTGAGAGATCGTTGGTGTGGGTGATGTATAAGATCGTGGAAGTGTATGAAGGAGAAAGGCAGTGATCACTGGCCAGCAGTGTGAGTGAGGAAGGGATGAACAGATAGGACTGATGTCTTATCTGAGAGAAGATAGGAGGTGAGAGGTCTGAAGCAAAAGGAGGAAGGAGGCAGAGCTGGTGTATGAGCGGGTTTGAGTGTGCTGAAGGGCGGGGAGTGAATAAGTTTCAGCGTATTGTTAAACTCCGGAGGGGACGATTAACCACTCGTATTGAAGCCAACTATTGATAGTACCCAGCGGGTGATCATACGGCAGTGAGGTGTGAAGACGGGATCGGAGCTTTGGGACAATAGCAGAATAGGAACACAGGACATACTTTGCAGCGCGACGATTAATGTCCGCGAATGAATAGGTGCTATCTTCCTCGTCTTCGTCGGAGCCACGGCGTGAAGCGGGAACCGATCTAGATGGAATAGAGGTTGAGTGTACGTGGGAAGTGATTGGTCTCGAGAATGTTGCTTGAGGAGATGCAAGCTGAGAGCCTGAACGGCTGGGACGGGTCGGGAAGCCAGGAGGAGAAGCCATACTAGCAGTGGACAGGCGAGCACTGTTTACGCGGTTGACAGAGCTGTAGTACTCGGGTGGTGTGGTGGGTTCGCTCAAGTGTCCAGCGGTAAACATGGTGATATCCTGCTCCAGTCTCTGGTGTTCGTCAACCTCGCGACGAGTCTCGGGGTCAATCATGGCCATCTGAGCCTGAATACGACGCTGCTGGGCGAGAAGCTCCTCGTACTGACGGGCTTTTCTCTCGGACTGGGATATGTTAGCACTCGTCGCGGAAGGAATGTGATGTGCAAATTATCTCAACGCAACGACGATTCGCAGCGCGGAGAAGCAACGAAAAAAAAGCGAACGGCAGGTATCAGCCCGTCCTGAAGTCAGGGAGGTCTGGCACATGTCTTGGAAAAATCACAGAACAAAAGATACATCTTTACGCTTCAAACTCGGGACAAAATTTAATGCTCAACCAAAAACACGAGAGACAGATCGCAAAGCGTAATAGTTCAAAAGACAGAAATAGCGGAGAAGAGCAGACTTACGGGAGTGATCTTGTTGAAGGCCTGCAGCACAAGTAGTCTGTCAGCATGTATTCTTTGACCAAAGGTATTCTTTCGACCATGCTGTCACACTGCACAGGCAGCAGCAAGCCGACCTAGCACAACTACCACAGCATGGTACGTGTATGCACAGCTCTGTAGCTGGATATAGACAATCCTCCTCTTTGACAACAGAAAAGTATGAGAGATGGGCTCACGGTCATGGCGGGATCGGCAGCCTGGCGTCTCTGCTGGGCAATGGGCGATAAGGTGGGCAGCGCATTTGTGGTAAAGCGGCGTTGTAGACTGGCACGGCCCTCTGCAGCAGTAGCAGCCAGGCTGAGGTTCCGTAAGGGCGACAGGGGCGAAGGAAAGGTGGTGGCAGATGTTGGATAGGGCGCATCTTCTCGTGGAGACTGCTGCGCACGATACAGCAGCCCGCTGTCGGGTCGGTCTGACAGGCCCTTGGAGAAGGCCATGGTGATACAGATACGAGCCTCCTGCTATGCTGGTTAGTAATGCGACTCGTAGACAGACGACAGGCCAAAGCACTCACGTATCGCAGCTACTCGAAACAGGCGGTGACTTGAATGTGGGGGCTGGCGCTTTGGTTCAAGGGGTCCAGGCAGAAGAGGCACGGCAATAGCGAAGGTGCTGCTGTCTCGAATCGTACATCCAAGGCAAGCCTTGGGCGCTCAACAGTAGAATACAAAACCCACACTTCCAATCATACACCACGCGCGAACAGAAAGTAAGAATGAGCGACGGCGAGGAAAGAAGAAGCTCGAGAGTCAGATCCACAGCACGTTGCCAGCCTACCTAATTGTGGAGAAAGCATCAAGCCTCGCCGTCGGTTGACTTTGACGCCGCGGTTACTAACGTCCAAGCGTGCTCCAACAGAGCATGGCGGCCGATGACGCATCGCAGACCTGTTCTTTGTCTCTGCTGTTCCTTCATGCAGGGCAAACACCACCAGCATGCTGACCTACTTTTCGCCTGATTCCGCTGCCTATCAGGCACTAGTCCTCACATGCTCATTCCGCTATCACGCTCGGGCGTTTGCTGTCTGTACACGTGCTGCTTCCTGAGCCGTCTAGACTCGATCTGCTTCTTGCTCATGCTTTGAATACATGACACGGTGCTACTTAGCTCTGTCGCGATCCAACACATTACTTCTCTATATCCCGTGTGCATTGAGGATTTTTACTGTATTTGGCAGGTGAGAATGTCGAAACTACAGAGCTAAGCTGTTCGTCAGATTAAGAAATTGATTTGACTGCATTGGGCTCTCGATCAGCAAGCGCCATGTACAAGACAACACCAAATCCTTCTGTCACCGTATAGCGGTGAGTGCATCTATAGCCCTTTAGCAGAATAACACACTATAACAAACAGTTCCATCTATCACTGCCAACTTCCAGGCAGGCCTTGTAAGCTGTTCGAACAGGTAGACAGACAATGTATTTAGCCAAAGGTTGCTGTCAGCATGATAACTGGCGAGACCCTGTCCGGAAGCCACTCGGCAGCTTTGCCGAGAGGGCTGGCTTCCGTCTTCCGCTTTGGCAGCTTTGACCCAAGAAGAATCTAGAGAAGGCAAACTCGCTCGTGAACATTCCCTCCGAAGGCGCGTACTGCTGTCAAATAGTCCTCGTATCTTCTGAAAAAGAAGGACGCTGTATATTCGAGGTGCTGCGAGTGACCGAGCCATACATAGCGCCGCCGTAGCGCAAGTCGCGCGTCCCTGACAGTGGCACATCCAACTTTTTGACCCCGCCACTTTTTTTCCGTGACTGGTCCATCGCATCGAAAGCTTTGCATCAGCCGAGTGAAGACCTCGCGCTTTGGCGAGAGCATACTAGCTCTGTGATCAGCTTCTCGCATCTAGTGCATTAGGTCTTGACGGTAATCGCGAAAATGCCTCCCAAGGCTCGCGTTGCTGCGCCCAAGGTAACTTCATAACAAAATCGAGTTATCGACTCGATGCACGACTGACCACTTGCAGGCTCAGACGAGGAAGGCATCCGCTGCAGCAAACACAACACCGGCCACTGCTGATGTAAACTCGCAACCACATGCTCCTGTCGATGGAGAAATTACCGCTCAGGATACCACCGCTATGCCACCTCCAGCCAGAAAGAGGCGGCATTCTCATTCGACTGACCCCGTGAGTATGCATCTCGTGGGCCAACTTGAAAAGAAGCTAATTTCCTGCAGTCGGATACATTACTCGAACCCTTCTACTACGGCAAAGGCTTGACAGATCCCATCAACACTGCAAGGGTGAGTTTCCCTTATATGTTCTAAGCTCTGATCATCGAGAACTGATGAAAATAGGACAAATGGAACCTCCTGCCAGCTTTCCTCAAGGTCAAGGGTCTGGTGAAGCAACATATCGACTCATATAACTTCTTCGTCGACACCGAGCTCAAGACCATTCTCCGCGCCAACGCTACAGTCCACAGTGATGTTGACCCTAACATGTTCATTAGATACACAGACATTCGAATCGGCAAACCGGAACGCGTCGAGGATCGCCATAACACGGTGCCTGGCCTGTCTGGTCCTGGAATCACCCCTCATGAATGTCGTCTGCGTGACTTGACCTACTCGGCTCCAATCTACGTCAACTTCGAATCCAGATCGCAGAGTGGTCTGAAGATGGAGCGTAACGTCTACATTGGCAGAATGCCTGTCATGCTCAGGAGTAACAAGTGTGTCTTGTCCGGCCGATCAGAAAAGGAAATGGGACTTCTCAACGAATGCGCTGTCGATCCTGGTGGTTACTTTGTGGTTCGCGGTCAGGAAAAGGTCATTCTGGTCCAGGAACAACTGAGCAAGAACCGTGTCATTGTGGAAATGTTCAAGGGAATCATTCAGGCCTCCGTCACCAGTCACACCGCCAACGTCAAGACAAAGACTTATGTCTTGCTCAAGAAGGGTCTGATTGTTCTCAAGCACAACTCTCTCACGGAGGATATTCCTGTTGCGATCGCTCTACGAGCTATGGGCGTTCAGTCGGACCACGAAATCATGCTTTTGGTTGCTGGCGACGATGCCGTATACCAGGACGAGTTCTCTGTCAACCTCGAGGAAGCGGCACGCTCCGGAGTGTCTACACAGGAACAAGCGCTGGAATACGTTGGAGCTCGCCTACGACCTGAGCGCTTTGGCCAATACGGTGTGCCAAAGAAGACCAACAAGCAAAACGCTGTTGAGAAGTTGTCTAACACGATCATTCCTCACGTCGGCGTGACGGCCATGAACTTCCGACCAAAGGCTCTGTACATTGCATTCATGGTCCGCAGAGTGCTCATGTGTATGCACGACCCAAAGTTGATCGATGACCGAGATTATCTGGGTAACAAGCGTCTGGAACTCTCAGGATCAATGATGGCTCTGTTGTTTGAAGATCTGTTCAAGGACTTCAACAAGCTTATCAAGCAAAGTTGGGACAAAGTCTTGCGGAAACCGAACAGAACTCGTGCCTTCAACCCGGCAGACTACATCACAATGCACGAATCTCGCATCACTCAAGGTCTGGAACGTGCTATCTCGACCGGTAACTGGACGTTGAAGCGTTTCCGTATGGACAGAGCTGGTGTTACACACGTTCTGAGTCGCCTGAGTTTCATCGCTGCTCTTGGTATGATGACCAGAATTTCGTCACAGTTCGAGAAGACCAGAAAGGTCTCCGGTCCTCGTGCACTTCAACCTTCACAATTCGGTATGCTCTGTACTTCGGATACTCCTGAAGGTGAAGCTTGTGGTTTGGTCAAGAACTTGGCGCTGATGACACATATCACCACTATGGATGAGGAAGATCCTGTTCGCAAGATGATTTTCGTGCTCGGCGCTGAGGACGTTACATCTGCAAGTGGCACTGAACTTTACGCCGATGGAGCTTACATCATCTTCCTCAATGGTACACCTGTGGCCTTGACTCGCGAACCCAAGCGCTTCTTGATTGCTTTCAGAAGGTTCCGTCGCATGGGAAGAATCTCTGAGTTTGTCAGCATCTACATCAACCACCATCACAATGGCGTGCATATCGCAACTGATGAAGGTCGTATCGTCCGCCCACTTATCATTGTCGAGAAGGGCAAGTCAAAGGTCACAACACGTTATCTCGAATCTCTCCGCAAGGGCACGCTCGAATTCGATGACTTCCTCTCTCGTGGTTTGGTGGAGTACCTCGACGTCAACGAAGAGAACGACTGTAACATTGCAGTCTACGAACACGACATCAATCAACACACTACACATCTTGAGATTGAGCCTTTCACCATTCTGGGTGCTGTCGCTGGTCTCATTCCCTACCCTCATCACAACCAGTCTCCTCGTAACACCTATCAATGCGCTATGGGTAAACAAGCCATTGGTGCCATTGCTTACAATCAGCTCACACGTATCGACACTCTTCTCTACCTCATGGTCTATCCACAAAAGCCTATGGTCAAGAGTAGGACAATCGAGCTTATCAAGTACGACAAACTTCCTGCCGGTCAGAATGCCATGGTTGCTGTCATGTCGTACTCTGGTTATGATATTGAGGATGCTCTGGTCCTCAACAAAGCCTCTTGCGACCGTGGTTTCGGACGCTGTCAAGTATTCAAGAAGGTTAGTATGCCTTTGAAGCAATATCAGAACGGCCAAACCGACCGTATCGGCGACCGCGACCCTTCCAACCCGCGCCACAAGAAGATCGGTAACGACGGTCTCATCGAAGTCGGCGCAGAAATGGAATCTGGCGAATGCTACATGCTCAAGGAAACACCAGTCAACCAAGGCATCAACACGCAAAACGCAGGCTGGGCACCCCAACACATGTCCTACAAACTGCCCGATCCGGCCTACGCAGACAAAGTCATGATCTCAGCCAATGAGTCTAACACACCCATCATCAAGATCCAAACACGCCAGACCCGCCGCCCTGAAATCGGTGACAAGTTCTCCTCCCGCCACGGACAAAAAGGTGTCACTGGTCTGCTTGCAGAACAAACAGACATGCCCTTCAACGACATGGGCATCTGCCCGGACATCATCATGAACCCCCACGGTTTTCCTAGTCGTATGACCGTAGGCAAAATGCTTGAGCTCCTCTCCGGAAAAGCAGGAATCCTTCGCGGCGGTCACGAATACGGAACTGCGTTTGGCGGCTCCAAAGTCGAAGATATGGGTGACATTCTCATCTCTCATGGTTTCAGTTACTCGGGCAAGGATCACTTGACTTCAGGCATCACTGGTGAATCTCTACCTGCCTACGTCTTCATGGGACCCATCTACTACCAAAAACTCAAGCACATGGTTCAGGACAAGATGCACTCGCGTGCCACCGGTCCTCGCGCAATCCTGACTCGTCAACCCACAGAAGGTCGTTCGCGCCAGGGAGGTCTGCGTCTGGGAGAAATGGAACGTGATTGCTTGATTGCCTACGGTGCCTCTCAGCTTCTTCTGGAGCGCCTGATGCTGAGTTCAGATGCCCACGAGGTCGATGTATGCGAGACTTGCGGTATGATGGGATACCAGAATTGGTGTCAGAGTTGCGAGAGTTCGAGGGGTGTGGTCAGGATGACGTTGCCGTATGCTGCTAAACTTCTCATTCAAGAGTTGTTGAGTATGAATGTCAAGGCGGCATTGAAGTTGACGGATGAGTTTCCCAGGGAGGAGTAAGAGTGGAAGAGGTGGCAAAGCAGATGGAGAATAACGAGATGAGGGATAGGCAAAAAAGGAGAAAGGAGAATGCATAGCATGGATTTTCGTGTCTTCTATGATTTTTCTCTTCTGTACTTTTGGTATGCAAGAATTGGCATTAGATGATCCTCTGCACTTGATGAACGTGATTCGGGCTATAGCCGCGATCAATGGCGACGGATTAGCTAGGATGAGTGTAAATGTGATATTTCATATCGGCTGACTACTGCTGACAGTCCACGAACATCCTCTGAAACACCATAAGAAGCGGTTGTAGGCCGAATGAGCAAATCAAATCCGACGTAAGTTTCTATTTGGTTAAGGTCGAGTACTCGCGTCTGTCTCCCTTTTTGATTGTGCCCTTCCCATCCACATAGATGTGATGCATTTCATGCAGGTGGCCTTGGCACGACGTCTACCAATGGTTTGTTCTCATGCACAACTGGTAGATAAAGAAGTCGTCTATCGTTCAACTTCTTGATGACTTCGATGATTTCAGATAGGCAAGCGATTCTTCGTTTGCTCTCACAGCCACTATGCTTCGCTCACTCAAACGATGGTCTCGCCTCGGACAATGGCAGCGCCTGGACTTCAACAACCCAAATTTCGCCCGTATACCTTCCTACGTAGCTATTGAAGAAGAAACCATTCCCGACTACGTTGCTTCACGATGCTATCCAGTCCGTATAGGCGAGGTATTCCAGGACCGGTACCAAGTTGTCAGTAAACTTGGTTTCGGGACCAGCTCGACCGCATGGCTCGCACGAGACTTGAAGTAACATACATCTCATCGTTGCAAAACGCAATTGTATACACACAAGTCGCTGACCTTTTTCGCGATGAACAGCTGTCGTTGATATGTGACTCTGAAGATGTATATCAGCTGTGCTGCACTAGGCAAACATGTAGATGACGAATTAGAGATGTACCGACGCATTGCCAAAGGCCCAGAAAGTCACTCTGGTCGTCAAGCTGTACGGTCTGTTCTTGATTCCTTCCACGTCAACGGTACAGGCGAGCAACATCGCTGCCTCGTTCATCCGCCTCTTGGTGACAGTCTTTCGGATTTCCTGCGCCGCAATCCGGTGAGGCGATTGCCTAGACCCATCCTCGTATTTGTTCTTCATCGTCTGTTTGCGGCTTTGGATTATTTACACAGGGAATGCCACGTCGTTCATACAGGTACTTGCTGTCGTTTCTCCAGCCGTCTTTTCCCAATACTTGCGTAAACAGCGTAAACACGATGGATGTGCTGATGTTGTATGGATCTGCAGACATCAAGCCAGACAACATCATGTTTTCCATCCCCAACGATTTGGTCTTTGAGGAGCTTGAGCAAAACGAACTTCGTAACCCTTCTCCGAGGAAGGAGTTGGACGGAAGGACAATCTACGTATCCAGCGAGCTTGGTATGCCTACGGAATGGGGGCCACCCGTGTTGTGTGACTTTGGCTCTGCTGTGGTCGGCAGTACCGAGCACACCGAGGATGTTCAGCCCAACATCTATCGAGCGCCGGAAGTCATCTTGGAGGCCCTTTGGGGATATAGCGTTGATATCTGGAATGTGGGATGTATGGTGAGTCGCTCTTCCTTTGCTCCTCCTTCTACAACAATTTGCGCCAGTGGAATTCAATTCAACTGATCAATCCACAGATTTGGGATTTGTTCGAGGGCGAATCTCTGTTTTCGGGTCATGACGAGCAGGCAGACGCATATCGCAGCCGAGCTCATTTGGCCGAGATGATATCTCTCCTCGGTCCCCCTCCGTTGAGTCTGCTTGAAAGAGGAACAGCTACTTCTAGATTCTTCTCCAAAGACAGTGAGGCTCCCTTCCCTCTAAAACCACCCAGACGAAACACAGACATCCCTGAGTTGGGTAAACGTCTTACAGAAACATCATTGACAAAGTCTTTTGCTCCAGGTAATCTAATCACCACCGCCACATCACCCGCACCAAGGCCATTGGAACTGCGTGAAAACGTCCTCGAAGGAGAAGACAAGGCAAGATTTTTACGTTTCGTGAGCAAAATGTTGCGGTGGGAGCCCAGTGAGCGAAGTCACGCTCATGAACTTATCGATGATGAATGGATTCACGGCAAAAGTTGATGGTGTAGAGACGAAAAGAGCCACAATACTGAACATGAAAAATCTCAAGTCACGGGTGAGCAAGAATGCTGCATGGTTGTCGAGCGAGCGAGTAAGTCATCAACAAAGTCACGACAGGTCTGCAGGGAATTATCTCTGGCAAATTTCTAGGGTGGGAGAGAAATCAAGGGTGCATTTCTTGTTCGTGATCTCTAAGCAAAAGGGTTCCATCCACTCTCCACCATCTCAATGGTCCTCTTTGTCGCTGCATCCAAGTCTTCGCTAGCCAACCCCAAAGCTTCATTGTCCAACCCATGACTGCTCTCAAAATCGCCACTGCCATCTGGATAAAAACATCTTGCGTACATTGCTGATTTGCACCTGTCAGTTTCATATTCTTCTGCTGTAAAGTGCAAACCTGGCAGGCAGAACCTGGTCGGCAAAGGGTGAATACCACATACCTTTAGCAAAAGCCCTCTGATCTCCATTCTTCACAGCCTGCATGCTCTCCTCATACCGCTGCTGTGTAGTCTCATACTCAATCCCACAATGCTCATCACTGGTTCCTAAGACCCTATGCACCGAATCCAACATCTCCCTCTGACTAACCCTAAAGCTAGAAACATAGAAACTCTTATTCTTCCACTTTTCCTGCAACTCCTGCTCTGGCAACGAAACAATGCCAGCAACAGCCTTACCACACAACTCCCAAGTCGAAGTATTAATAGCAGTATTTCCGTCATCGTAAAGGGTGGCTTTCTTGGCAGTAACATCGATTCCGTAGAGTAAAGGTACGCCTAAACTCCACTCGTACCAAAAGCCACAGACTAGAGAAAAATGCATCATGCCCAACTTTTCAATCTGTGAAAAGTAGCCTTGTGCGAGACCAGAAACATCGATATCGCGGATCAGTGCAGGGTTGCGGAAATCGAATCCATAGGCATTGGGAATGATGTATTTGATTCCTGCGGCTGCGGCTGCGGAAACGAGATTGGAGTGCACGTGGGGAGGGGTGCCGACGGAGAGGGTTATGATAAGGATATCATGGCCTTGGAGAGCTTTTGTAAGATTGTCGATGTTGGAGTAGTCGACTTTGGCGATGGCAACCGAGTGGGGAAGAGAAGGCTTGCTGATGGGACGGGTGAGGGCGGTGATGGAGTGGTTGCCAAGGGTGAGAAGTTCGGTGAAGATGTGGTGGCCTATGTTTCCTGTTGCCTGTCATCATTGTCAGATGTTTGCGTAAGAGAGATGTGTCGAGAGTGTGAGAGACTCACGCCTACAATGGCTACTTTCTTGATATAGGAAGGCATGGTTGATACAATGAGATTCGGCTGAGGAAGATTGATTATTTCTTGATCCTTTTGAATTTGTTCTGGTAGTTTATTCTCAACGTATGATGGATGGACCATTGCTTTCATACGTTTCTTCCATCCTCCTGCTCGAAGTGGAGTGAGTGTATGCTGCAGTCGGATATAATGACTTCCCAATTGGGCGATTCCTTCGGAGATGGGCTAACCCCACCAATTCAAAATCCGTGTCCGGCGGAGGGAATCATTTGGCCGACCTGCATATCATACTAAACAGAAGCAATGTTTGGCAATAAAATCGTGACAAAGCAATCGTCAATGGAAGGAAACGTGCAAAGTAATCGTCACGAGAGAGGAAGGTACGATTGTGAACGGAGGAATCAACTCCACGAGCAACTTCAGACAGCGACAATTCTGCACCCTTCCTCGCCTCTCCAGATCCGCCGTTCCTTTCTCGTCAACCCTTCTTTGCCTGCTTCAAAGTCTTCAATCGTCTCTACCTCCTCGCCAGTCTCTTTCAGGTTTCTAGGCACTGCCAATGCAATTTCTTCTACCAGAGCACTGATCTCAAATTCACCGCTGACCAAAGGGCAGATACCGACTTCAGCAGTGACAGAAGCATGTGGAGCAAGAACAGGCAAGCATTGCTGCAATACACCACTAAACAGCAAGCGACGAGAGATATCCAGACTGGCTTCTGCAGAAGTTTGATTCGCGAGTGTGGGTTGAAGACGCAGGAGTGCTTTTACAGATGCATTGCTCCTGTTGTGTATAGTCGTGCGTAGTGTCAACAGACTTTCTGCTTTGACGATGAACTTGCTGCGGCCAGTCTGTTCAACATCTCCGTTTTCTGTAGCCGCAATAGACATAGAGATATTGACGTCTTGAAGACGTATGGTTTCAATCATCTTTTGACTCAGTCTTAGACCACGGAGATCGATGCTGCCGTTTCGGTCTGAGCCTTTTTCTTCCCATGTGCCGCGGAGGTACTTAAGCACTTCTTCTCTGAACCAGAAATGTTCTCTTGTTGCGCGCTCGAGATCGGCAGATACGGGTCCGTCGGCAGAAACAACGAATTGACGTTGATTCTGCTGAGACAGGATTGGAATGGGTGCGTGAGGATTCGCAATGTGCAGGCGAGGCAGCAGTAACACAAGACGTGCCACATGGCCAGGATGAATGACTTCATGAACTGTATATGCGCGATCCCAGCTTTTGTCGGAAGCTGAGGAGCGCACCTGTACCGATACAGTCAATGGATTTGGCCACGAATTGCGCAGATCAAGAAGGAGAAGACAATGTTCTTCATTGCTTGACTCCAAGCCCACACGATCTAGCAATGTTCGGAAGCGGTCGTTCCCCTTCTCTACCGGATGTGATGGCGACCGCGGTGTTTTCGGCCGTTGACCTTGTTCCTGCAGCCCTCGGTTCGTCCAGGCAAAGTCGGCGGGAAACTCGCTGAAATCCATTCGGTGAAGTTGGATACTTGCATTAACGGTAATATCAATCGGTACTGCGACTTGGCGGGTGAACGCCCGGCCTTCGACCTCCGAAAAAGGCTTTCCCAGATATGCGTAGTCGAACATGATCTTGGCGGCTGCAAGACCTGGCTTTCCGAGTACGGTGATGTCAAAAGTTGCCGTCTCTCCTGGCAAAATGGTCATGTCTTGGCCACCAGTTGATCGAGCCCATGTGAATGTTGGATTGTTGGACAACTCAAGCTCAAGTCCATACATGTCTGGCTTGGTCAGCTCTTTAGCTGCTAATGCGGTGTGAATAGAGGATGTCAAAGAGTCGTCGAACGATATATGAAGGAAGTCAACGGTGACTTGTGGTGATGTGTTTCGTAGAGAAATTTGGAATGTTTTCTTCTGGCCTTCGAGAACCATCAAAGCAGACTCGGAGAGGTCGATGCTGTTAACAACAACGTGTGGTTGAGCTTGAATGGCAACAGCTGTAACAATGGCCGATTCAGGAAGGACAGTTTTTGCTGATCGTCCCTTGGAGACTTTTGACTGTGTAGTAGCAGATGCTGACTCGCGAGCCGCGAGGCCAATCTCCTTCATCTTGATAGGGAACTCTGGTTTCCAAGTCGACTGATGAATTGGGAAGACTTGCTCTTTGCAGCCAAACACCCGGATAGAGCATCCGATGATACGAATCTGGCCCTCTTCCTTGGCGCGTGCAGTTATTACAACATCTTGCAGTCGAGCAGGTCCCAAACCGACCGCGTGATCGTCAACCTCGACGGAAGGGCCATCGGTGACTAGAGACAAATGCTCGATGCGAATCTCAAAATCGTATGGATTCTGCAAGGTGACAACAAGCTCGGCCGGCTCACCAACAACGACAACCTTATCTTCTGTCTTGTGGGTCTCTTTGACGAAGGGGTTGTACAAAAATGGTGACTTCCCAGGCTTGTTCTCAGTGTCAAACAAATCAGACCTGTGACGCTCTCGCAGCTTTTCTTTGTTTGTATCGTCAGTCCATTGGACATCGCGAACAAGGAAGTCGTCCCAATACGAAGTTCGAACTTCTGGTAGGCCGATCTTGTCCGCAGCGTTGATCGTTCTTGCCATATTGGAGACTAACCTGAGTTGCTCCTCTGTAACCATCGTGACACGGCGGTTGTGCTCATGCGCAGTCGTGGTGCCTTGCGGACCAACCACTCGTAGCAATAAAGCAGAAAAATGCACGACGCCAGGTAAGTCTGGCATTGCCTCACAAAAATCGATACACGCTCTAAGTATATCGATCTTGAGATTGATGCTGCCGAACGATTTCGTTCCAGCCGACTGAGTAGCCAACGCAATCGTAGCATTGATCATCACATCCAGAACGTTTTCTTGCTCACTGTCTGACGCCTCATTCTTCGTGTCGAGATGTTTTCGATCACGAGCACCATATACAGAATGTAGATCGCGTAGAATATTTCCAAGGCCCACTTGTTCATCGTTGTCTTCTGCAGTGGGCATTCCAGCACCGAAAGCAGCAGACAGACTTGCAGCAGGATGTATACCCATTTCAGCGGCACCTACTTTTCTGGCTTGCACCAATGCTGGTACAAGAAGGGTAATCATCTCCTTTACAACGACAGCTTTTTTTCGCTCAAAACCAAGCATGGAAAGGACAGAGACTATGCCTGACTGTATGGCTATCGTATCGGCAATGGGAACGCCAGCACTTGGCGGAGGGTATGCACGAAGAGCCATATCAGCAATGGCATGCTTTGAGTTTGCACCAGAGAAACCTGCATTAACTCTTGGTTGATACAAGGAACGACTTGATGTGGATGCGATCTTTTGCAGAATGGTTGAGTCTAGCTCACCGCCTGCATTCTGTAGAAAGGCAAGCAATTTTGAAAGTCTCAAGACACTTTCCGAGTAAGCAACGGGAGACATGGGTTCTCCAGCTAGTGTGCTCGTTCTCTCGTATATAGAGATGATCATAGGTATCAGATCGGGCAGTAGTCTGGAAGCTCTTGACGCGGCTTGCTTGGCGGCAGCAGGGTCTTGCTGGCCTATGGGTGGTACGCCGTCTCTGGTGATGGCCGAGGAGATGATGGACGAAGATCTATCGGGACCAGAATTGCAGATGGCAGGGATTGGAAAATCGAAACCAGACCAGATGAGCAGAAGCATACAGACTACGATGCTCTCCAAGCCCTTTGCGTACCACAGATAGTCAGAGGCAGTACGAGCCTTGTTTGTGTACTCGACAAGCTCTCGCCAGGCATCGTTCCAACGTCCGGCTAGCATGTACAGATTGCCGACAACAATGCCGACTCTTGCTTTGCCTTTGTTTCTTGCTCTTTCTTGGGCGCTGTTGGAAGCGAACGACTGGGTGGACATGCGATCCCTATTCGCAATCTTGCCGCTGTCTGATCTTGTGTGTGCGCCCATGTCGTCAAAATTGGTAGGTGGACCCCGAGGTGGGGGAGTTTCGGAGGGCGACATAACGGCAGAGGAATCGGCAGGCGACGCTGGTCGTGGAGATTCGATGCGTAATGACAAAGAGCGGTCTAGCTGCGGACGAGAGGTGGGAGCGCCTGGTGACTGAACGCTTGGGAGAGCTTGAACGGCCGTGGCATAGGTGCCCATCTCGGAGAGCAGCTTAGCAGAGATATCGCACATGATAGTGTTCATGGTAGTTGTCTTTGAGGCATGGGATGGTGGAACACAGATGGCCGAGTCCAGATTCCAGGCTTGCTGCTGCTCTTGTGTACAATCCATGACTAGCAGCTGCGAGACGAGTATCTTAGGGTGCTGTTCAGCCAAGCTGTCTGATACGGCCTGTAGCTCATCTTTGGGCGAAGACTCGTACTCTTTCGCATCGGCAATGCCTATGACCATCATATGCTCTCTGAACAGGTCGAATGGGGCCAATTGAGTATGCGACGGCGGAGGCATTGCAGTGGAGAAGTTGTACAGAAGGGAGCCATTTGGAAAGGCCAGAGGCGAGAAGAGGTTGTTTGCGGATTTGGCATCGGGACTGATGTCTCCTAGTCGGACGCTGTCGTGCTGGTGCAGTCGTTGTAGGAAGGAGCTGAAGCGATGCCTCTTGATGCGACCGGCGGGCAAGACGAGGACTCGGACGCGCGCCGGCGCAATGGGCGAAAGCTGGTCGTTGGTCATGTCCTCATGGTATGCGATGGCTGCTTGTTTGCATAGGGAGCCTCACATGTGATTAGGGTACTCGTTGTCGTGCTTGGCCAATCACAATCGTTATCGCCCGATGGCTCCTCCGCGACTTCCTCCCCACACTCTCGAGTCAACCACTATCGAACACAAATACCTATGACACCCAAGTCTGGCCCTAGAGATATCAACTAATTATCCTAATCCTCTACTTTCGAATCAGCATGATAATTACATCTTCTAGACCCTCTATAAGCTCCGCTCCAAACTCACTGTTTTCTATCCTGACCTCACACGTCATCTGCCTATCTCTCTTCCTAGCAGTCGTCTTCCACCTGAGGGAGCCATAATCTAGACGATCCGGATATGGCTCTCCTGCGAGGTCTGAGAGATCCTTATGAGCGAAACTTCCTGGCTGCCCCGAGACCTAGGTTCAACAGAAGGTAAGCAGCCCTCTCAATCCGATCCCCATACCGTACCACCAAAGCCCGGGCCACGTCACGTCAACGCGGCTAACGGCGGGGCATGGATAATTATTCATGCCTTCTAAACATCATCTCATCAGATGTTCTATCATCCACCCAAGACATGCCTATGCTAAGCAAAATATACAGTGCATCATCCAAACTCTCCATCCCGGTATCGCTGGCCTCGTCAAAGACTGGAAAACCACAATATCACCTCAAAAACTTGCTGCGAGAACTAGATTCCGATGATCCGGAGAAAGACCTTGTCCAGCTTCAGCAAAGGATATGCGACTCAATAAATGACTTCCCAGTTTCTGATGTTGAGAAGGTCTTTCGTGCTGCCGAGAAAATTCTTCGAGAACAAGATCTTGTCAAAACCGACCTTGGCTTGGCCATCATCGCAAAACTCGCTTTCAAACCAGAGTGCACCCCCGCAAACCGCTTACACTTCTTTTACACCTTGTATCATGATGGCACCACAAATCGCTATACCGACTTTCCCTCTTATCTTCTCTCCATACTCACCGATAATGGCCGTCAACTCGAAGGCTTCGAGCCTTTGTTAGCAGGCTTGATACCTGCCCTTCTGCGCGAGGTCGACTTCGAATTTGCGTCAAAAGACACCAAGAGGCTGGAAGCTCGAGAAACAGGCCAACCTGTCTCAACCTCACTTGACCTTGTTAATAACCTTGTCAAATATAATGCCAGGTTTTTCAGCGATTCCGACATAACAACGTTGATTCAGGGCATGTTCGACTTGCGATCTCGACTGGCTTTCGATGATCCTGAAAGGATTTGCGACATTCTGGGTACCTTGATCATCTACACTCACATTCCGAAAGATGCAGTCGAAACGGCCACGAGGACGCTTTGTTTCATGAGGGAGCGAAAGGGCCTCGAAGACAAGACGAGCAAGACTTTCTCATATTTCATGAACACCCATTTGAAGGAGGAGACAATTGAAAGTCTTCTTCTCAGGTTCGAAGACGATGATACATGTCCCTTGGAAGCCGCGGGAGCTGCTACTTTGCTCGAGTTGTCATTGGCAAATGCTACAACTCGTCATTCGATCGATCTAGACATCAACCGTCTAATGGATGCACTGGCAAAATCCGTGCCGGAAGGTACAGCCTCCGCTTTTGCCAGGTTGCGCTTAGAACTGATCAAAGTCCTTGTTCAAGACGGCGAAATGCAACAGAAACTCCTCGCGGCTCCGGATTGGATACACATACAAGAAGCCATCGTTCAAAACGCTAAAGCCCCGCTCGAGTCTCTTGCAGTCGGAATGGACAACGAAGATGGCAGTCTTCAGCGTTTCATGAAGGATCGCGAAAACAGGAGAGAGACTGTTCGTGCTGTTATCACATGTCTCGAGCATCTCGATGGAATCAGCCTCCAGCAGTCAAGGACACTCCGCAGGACTGCTCTCTATGTGGCACCCTGGTTGACAGAAACACAGTCAATGAAGTTGATCTCTGCGTATCAACCGTCTTCATTTCGCATCTCGATTGGTAATTGGCTAGGCGAAATCAGAGAGCTAGCCAATCATTTCATCTTCAACACTGCTTGTCATCTTACGCTTCGTCAAAAAGCCCTGAGAGTCATCAAGTCCGCCTGGCGAACGGCTCAGCAACTCGGCGAAGAGGAGGCCACCAATACATGTCGCGACTTGATTGTGACCGCTCTGGATAACGAAACGAACTATGCATTCAGGGGCAACCTGGTACATGTGCTGCTACATTTCACTGTGGGAGTGAGCGATGCAGTCTTCTATCGGACCCTGGAGGTCTTCGTCAAGTCTGCACGGACAGGCTGTTTCCATGAGCTTATTGAGACACCATTCTTTGCTGAGCCCGAAGCCTCCAAAGACTCGAGATCCGAGAACGATTTGCAGAATCAATCACAAGATGAAGAACTACCTTCCATCCTTCCTGACGCCGGACTAGTGGCTTTGTTGATGAGAAGCAGTGTCGATCAGCTTGAAAGATCACGAAGAGTGTACGATGAGATGCTCCAATTGATCACGATACCTGAAAGACCTGCTGAAGCCACTGTCATGTTGCTCAGAGGCCTTTTCCGCATTCGAAGTGATCTGGATCACCGCATCTTTTTCCTTGCAAATTCGGAAGGCGAGAGTCTTGCAAAGGTGCTTCACAGAAACTCAGACTCTCCCTTCTTACAATCTCGCAGATCTTCTTTGCAATCAGGAGTATCCATCATGCCACCTGTTTGGAAGTATGGTGACATTCACGGGTTACCCGAGTCTCCGCCAACAACAGTAAGCGCTGTACTTCGATCAGAATCAAAACCTGTTGATGGCGTTGACTGCAGTCTAAACATGAGATCTTGGCTCGAGATCATTATCCAAATGTTGGAGTCAGCTAGCTGTGACTGGGAGGTATACAGCTACATCATCGTTCACGTTGGTCCTCAAGTCTCGAACCAGTCGTTGTTTGCAGAGAACATCTACGAGATCAGGTTACTGAGAAATCTGGTTTGCAGCAAGATACAGTCTCAAACGATATTCAGACCACCAGAGACCTCAAATTTGCGACAAGGCGACGTGGCTTTGTGTCTGTACCACATTCTCACGACCTGTATCGGATACCATTGGAACTTCCCCCGAAAGGAGAATGTTGACACGGTTACGACTCTTGTCAAAGGTCTGACACTATGGGATCGTACAACTATAGCTTGCGTTAACGCGCTAACCTTGAGTTGTTACGAGTTGCCAGTTTCGTTGAGTAGAGATCTCGTCCGCATTGTGGCGCAGATGTCCACCATTGTTACCAAGTCAGACTCGGCAATTCACGTACTTGAGTTCCTCGCAGGGTTGTCTCGTATCGATGAGTTGGTCAACCAATTTCATGGTGACGAGATTAAGACCGTCTTTGGTGTATGCACTAGTTACATCGACTATGCCAGAGGCAAGAAGTTCGATGAACAGAATCGCGCAAGACCAACAGGGCCGCCTACCAGAAATGCCTCGATCGTGGATAGTAACCACCGACCTTCTACTGAAGATATTCCGCAGTATGTCTTTGCGCTCAGTTATCATGTCCTTACTTTCTGGTTCCTCGCTCTGAGCAAAGAGGATCAGAAGAGACACTTCCCGTGGATGGAGCAGAGATTGCTCTCCCCCGACCAATCCGGGCAGGTGCTCGACGAGGCCATCGTCACTGTTGACCATATCTGGCGAGTTACAGAAGGCAAGGATGTCGTGAAACCACTCCCTCTGGAACTTAGTACGACGAGCGACTCATCAGCAGATCCAATCACGCAAACATGGGCCTCGGAGTACTGTATCCTGACGATAAAGTGCCACCTCGACAACGGACTCGTCGAAATCACCGAACGAAGGAGTTCCGGCACTGATGAGAGTCATTTTGTGTATGCTGGCTCAGACCCTCTGACCCCGGACTTGATATACCGCGAACGTTTTGCTGCAACCATCAATGGAAACTTCAAGAGCGACTTGGATGTCGTCATTCTACCTACAAACGATGCCACTCGTCGTGCTCTCGGCATCTTCGACCGCATCTCACCCATCGATTTCTTCAAAGCTGGCGTCATCTACATTGGCGAAAACCAAACTCGCGAAGATGAGATCCTCGCCAATGTCTCCGGCTCGCCAGACTACAACCTCTTCATCTCTGGTTTAGGTACTCGCGTCTCCCTCGCCAACAACCGCGAAAACATGGCTGGCTTGGATACCTCTGAAGGCATGTTCGATGGCAGGAGCACATTAAGGCACTCCGACACAATCACGACTCTGAACTACCACGTCACCACCATGATGCCCACGAACCGCGACACAGATCCCCAATGCACGCGCAAGAAATCTCACATCGGAAACGACTATGTGAACATCATTTTCAACAACTCCGGCCTCGAGTTTGACTTTGACACTTTTCCCTCTGCCTTCAATTACGTCTATATCGTCGTTGTCCCCGAAGCACGTCAAACCTTCATCCAAACACGCACGCGCTTGCACAACACTGGTTGGTTTGAAGACTCATGGTTTAAAGTGCGTGTGCTTACTCGCCATGATTTCCCGGATATTTCGTCAGCGGCTGAGACAGTAGTCGTCAGTGGAGCTGCGTTGAGTGCTTATGTGAGAAATTTGGCATTGAATGCTGAAGAGTTTTGTAGGGTTTGGGGGAATAGAGGTATGGGAGAGTTGCCGAGTACGTGGAGATCGAGGTTACAGCAGATTAGGATGTTGAGGGAGAGGAATGTGCCGAAGAAGGAGTAGGAGGTGGGAAGTTTCGGTAAGCTATCAGAAAGCATTCTATGTAGTAACTGTTAATAACACATATTGTGTTGTTCGCTCGCTCTCTTGCTTTCATTCAAAGTTGCGGATGATAGTCAGTATAGGCTTCGATGTGGGTATAATTTATCAATTCCATGTCATTAGATCGAGTCAGAACAACTGTGCATTCGGCACAAAGAGGCATGTTGCTCTGGTGTTTTCATGAGGACGTCGATTGATTATACATGTTCGCAAGGAAAGAGTACATGAAGGTAGGGGAAAAGAAGCTGAATCTCCATCGCAACAAGAAACTTGTAACATAAATTGTAAAACAGATAGAAAGTGATTCTTCAACTAGAATGTATACTAGGTTATTTATGTTTGGAATCGAGATCAACGATCACAGAAGTGCGATTGATAGAATTCAGTTAACCACTTCTCGGCGATGCCATACAGCTGCACTTGGGAGTCTTCTGCATTCAGCTGATTGCTTGTTCGAACCTTTTCAATATTGGTGATATTTGATCTCTTACTTGCAGAAGGTGGTGTATATATTTGCTTAAGGGCAAGGAAACATTTTCAGTGGTGTGGTTGAAAGCACGGGATGAGTTCAATGTTCCAAAGACAGGCTTGGTTGTGATAGGGTCTTTTTGTTCTAGAAAGGTTGTTACGGGCTTTACATTGTTTAGTGATTCCCACCCTTGTTTGCCTTTACAGGCCAGCTGAGATCGAGATATGGCTCATAGGAAACCAAAACGCTGTTTATTGTGGCCTTGGTCTTGCCACTTTTGTCTTGCGAGTGCTGATGTCACTGCTTTGATGATAGAGATTTCTGTTGTTGTTATTGTTCCATGGATGATGTTTCCATAACTGCGTGTGTTAGTAGTACTTGGGGAGGTAGGTAGGCGTCAATATCAACATCCACAGATCGATCGCAGTGCTTCCCAGGACACGAGCAGATACTCGATGAGACAAGTAACGAAGACTTGATAGGGGGGGTCGACGATGGACATGTCATGTCTCAGATATTCCAAAAACTTGGCGCGACGAGGGTACGAACCTCACGCTTGTGGTCAAGCCATCATCATGGCATACCTCAGATCTAAGACTCATGGCTTACTGGTATACTTGATCTTGGTTGTCGTTGAGAGCATGTATCGTAGACCGAGATAGCACTCTCGTGGTCATCGTCTCACAATGTCTTGAAAGATTCCATGATCATTGGATACAGCATTTTTGTCCTACTTGAAGCGCCTGCGATCTTTTCTGTAATCTGCAAGGTCGTCTTCTGGAAGTCGTGCAGTTCGTTCATGTCGCGAACTTTGCCTGCGCTAATGCTGAAGCCAGTGCAGCACGACGAGCAGCCATCTTTTGCAGTTTTTTACTCTGCGAGGGCATTGCAGGGAACGCGCCATTGCGGAAAGTAATCAGTCGACTGTAAACGCCCAGTCTCCGTACGATGTGTGGTCGCGCAACGAAGAGGACGGTACATAATCGCGCAATCGAAAGTCGCACAACAAAATGCAGGCTCCCGAAACGTGATACCAGATCTCCAGAGCATTACCTGGTTGTGAGGAAGCTGGTGTTCTGCGGGAGGGTCTGTAGACTGCCGTTCCCACATGCAACAGAGCGATGCGATGAGTCGTGTTGATACGAAGATACTGGACCAGGTGGTTGGGTGTGAGTTGTACTCGGTGTTCGGGCCGCTGATTTTGAGCTTTCGGTGGGTTAACTTTTGTTTGCGAAGTTTTCCAAGTGTCTTGAACTGTGCTTCTGTAACCTGAGAGGGCTCTCACTGGTAGTAAAAGGACGGCTTTGAATGCTGCTGGATGAAGCGGTGAATGTCCTGGCGAAGGCGGTTGCAGTTCGAAGCCGAGGCTGAAAATCCGACCAACTTCACGGGACCATGCCTTTGACATGACATGCAGTTACCTACTCTGTAAGCAGGTACCTTATACAGACATCCGAACAACTCGCAACGGCAACTGACTACGGCAGACATGAGACCATGAGTGTCGCACGAACTGCACGCCATAGGTTCAACATTGGCTTTCCTGCACCACCAATGATGGATCGACTGCGGGAACCCGTAATATTGTCCTTGTTGAGGTTTCCTGCGCAGGAACGCTGCATCTCGTCCTGCTTGGCACTTGGAAATGTTCCTGGGACTATCACCCACTCAGCACGCGGATACAGCGGCTTGCGCGAAGTGAGAGATCATCCTCAAGCGACCGAAAGCTCGATGGGCTGGCGGAACGATGGCGTTCTTGCCTGGCATGGTGTGTGCGTGCTTAAGAGAGGGCAGGAGCGGGAAGGTGAGGTGACGCATGGCAATGGCCACGGTCATATATATCACCCATAGACCTCATAGCCCCGTTACCACTCTTCCGGTGTCACCACTCGTCGGCTTTCTGTTATTTGCCGCCTTTCAAGGGTTGCCCGCATCTCTTCCTCTTTTCGCTACACTTTTGTACTGATACCTGGACACGCCATGGCAGAGGTTCTGACACCACCTCTATCCAGTGGCGATGAAAAGGGCGACGAGAAGGCTTGCAAATCGTCCCTGGAGAATTCCCAAAATGATTCACTGGAGTCGATCGAACGGATCAGAGAGGTCGATCCTGATATCGAAAGAAGAGTTGTACGCAAGTGTGACTGGTGGGTTGTACCTGCCCCAACAGTCATGTTCATGCTTTCTTTCATTGACCGGTAAGCTCAATCATATCGATAGAAGATGCAAGTCTAACGACACCAGCGTCAACATCGCGAATGCCAGGATCGAAGGTATGCTGACGGACCTCCACATGGTCAAACACGACTACAACATCGCTCTCTTCATCGTCTTCATCCCGTTCATACTTTGTGAGACTCCAAGCAACATGATCCTGAAGCGCATCACTCCTCGCGTCTGGTTGAGTTTCTTGCTATTCGGTTGCGGGCTCATGGCTATATGCCAAGGTGTGACCAAGTCTTTCGGCGGCTTAGTCGTCTGCCGGTTCATCCTTGGGATCTTCGAAGCTGGTATCTCTCCTGGAAGCATCCTCCTCATCACGATGTACTATCGTCGCGAAGAGCTACCTCGCAGAATCTGCTGGTGGTATATGTCCGGGACCATAGCAGGCGCTTTCGGTGGTTTGCTTGCATATGCTTTGGCAAACATGTGAGTGTCATCAGGCATGCTGTGTGTGTACGCTAATGCCCGTCAGGAGTGGCGTCAGAGGATACGGTGGATGGAGATGGTGAGTCGTATCATCATTGGGTCGTTTGCAAAAGAGCTAACACCTCTCCAAGGATCTTCATCATCGAGGGGTGTGTCACCGTTGGCATGAGCATTATCATGTATTGGTGGCTTGCGGACTGGCCAGCAGATTGCCGTTTCCTGACTCCGGATGAACACAAGGTACTGATGTGGCGCCTGATGGATGACAGTGAGGGCGATGCCAAGATGGACCGTGTGAACTGGTCCAGATGTGCGAGAGACTGGAAGGTCTGGGTTGCGTGAGTCTTTCCTTTCATTCTTGATCTGCCGTGGCTGACGGCCACCCACAGGAGCGCAATGTACTTTGGCATTGTAGCTCTCAACTACTCAACCAACAACTTCAATCCCACTCTTCTGAAAGAGCTTGGCTACACTTCTGCGGCAGCTCAGGTGAGTCATCCTGGATGGTGACAGATGCAGAGCTGACACGACCAGATCCACTCGATATCTTTGTATGTTGTCGCCAGTGCCTTCTGTCTTGGATCGTGCTACCTCTCTGCATATATCAACAACCGTTTCTGGCCATTGCAGTTCGGAGTGCTCCTGGGCAGCGTGGGTTTCATTGTGCTTCTCGCTCAGAGATCACCTGAGATCGGACCTGGTGTCGCATACATGGCGCTTTTCTTCATCACCAGTGCCGGGTACATTGTTCAGCCTATGGTCGTGTCATGGGTTATGAACAATGCTTCTGGGCATTACAAGAGAGCGTTCACCTCGGGTACCATGATCGGCCTGGGGAACGCTGGTGGCCTCGTATCGAGCAACGTCTTTTTCCAGGAAGAGGCACCATACTATCCAACCGGATACGGGACATCACTGGCATTGTTGATTTTGACAAGCGTGGCAGCAGTAGTGTTCTACTTCGGGCTCAAGAGCGAAAATGCCAAAAGAGACGCTGGCAAGCGTGACGATCGACTTCGGCTGCCAGATGCTGATAACCTTGGAGACGACCATCCCTCTTTCCGTTTCAGCTTCTGAGCATGATGGATGAGCCGGTGCTAGGAAACATGAGCTCTGTGCTTCTTCTAGAGAAAATCGCAGTCCGCAAGGCGTGAATCACGAGACACGACCGGCGTTGGTTTTTGGATGGGAGTTTTCTTCTCGGCGCAATAGGGTATAGATAAGTGTTCCAATGTCAAATTGTCGCGTGCTTTTTCCAATGACGATGTTCACACTTGGAAAAAATAGAAGAATTATTGGAAGAGGTTGGGAGATGATTGACATCACCGAGCGGAGGTCTGTGCAGTGCATCATGGTTCGCGTCTTACGCGCTTCCCTTTCTTCACTCTCATTCTGAGTCACCGAGTTCAGGCGTGACGGAAGCTGGACTATGTTCCTACTGATCGTAAGAGACCTGTCAGATGGCGGTAGATTCACAATAGTGTTGGACGAGCTCAAGAGATGATGGCTGCATCATTTGTCGCTACAGCTGCTATTAACAATCTGTCCGGCCATGAATGAACCGCTCCAAACCGAGAGCCGGGGGTGCGTGTGAGTTCTCGAGGCAGATGGCTGCGAGCCCATTGCTCCTGCCTGCCTCGGAAGCTCATGCCCCTCATCCTGATTGCCGTCAAGATGCAGCTTCCCGA
>Ga0058697_10000081_pt1 | contig 53656 bp, 46 predicted proteins | sample AgamicAsMae_FD_66619 | JGI IMG/M metagenome (GOLD analysis project Ga0058697, IMG submission 66619) | Agave microbial communities from Guanajuato, Mexico - As.Ma.e | ecosystem: Host-associated > Plants > Phyllosphere > Phylloplane/Leaf | place: Guanajuato, Mexico | collected 2012-06-04
CCGCAGCGGGGCAGCCGCTGGTAAAAGGCTTCGCCGTGGGGCGCACGCTGTTTGGCGATGCCTCCCGCGCGTGGCTGAAGCACGATATTGACGATGCGCAGCTGGTGGCGCGCATTCGGGACAACTACCTGCAGCTTATCGCCTGGTGGCGCGAGCGCGGACACGCATAATGGAGACGACAATGAGTGTGCAATTAGGCATTAACCCGCTGACGTGGACGAACGACGATCTGCCTTCTCTCGGCGCGGAGACGTCGCTGGAGACCTGCCTGAGCGAAGGAAAAGAGGCCGGTTTTGCCGGTTTCGAGCTGGGCAACAAATTCCCGCGCGAAGCGCGCCTGCTTGGCCCGATTTTGCAGCGCCACGACCTGCAACTGGTCTCCGGCTGGTACTCCGGTCGCCTGCTGGAGCGCAGCGTGGAGGAGGAGATTGCCGCCGTGCAGTCCCACCTGACGCTGCTGCGTGAGCTGGGGGCAAAGGTGCTGGTCTTTGCGGAGGTGAGCGGCTGCATTCACGGCGAGCAGCAGACGCCGGTGCATCTGCGCCCGCGCTTCCCACAGGAGCGCTGGAAGGAGTACGGCGAGAAGCTCACCGAATTTGCCCGCTACACCCAGCAGCAGGGGGTGCAGATTGCCTACCATCACCATATGGGCACGGTGATTGAGTCCGCCGAGGACGTGGACAACCTGATGGCCCACACCGGCGACGAGGTTGGACTGCTGCTGGATACCGGCCACCTGACCTTTGCCGGGGCCGATCCGCTGGCGGTAGCGCAGCGCTGGGCGTCGCGCATCAACCACGTTCACTGCAAAGACGTGCGCGCCGACGTGCTGGCGGACGTCAAAAACCGCAAAACCAGCTTCCTCGATGCGGTGCTGAGCGGCGTGTTTACCGTGCCGGGCGACGGCTGCGTCGATTACCCGCCGATCATGCAACTGCTGAAGGCGCAGGGCTATCGCGGCTGGCTGGTGGTGGAGGCCGAGCAGGATCCGGCGATTGCCCATCCGCTGACCTACGCTCGTCTGGGGTATAACAACCTGAGCCGCCTGGCGCACGACGCCGGGCTTATTTGAGGAGGGGACATGTCACGTCTGTTATCACGCTGGCAACAGCCGAACGCAGAGGGGCGAACCCAGTCCGTTACGCCGGAAAGCGCGGGGTGGGGCTACGTCGGGTTTGAGGCGTATGAGCTGCAGGAGGGGCAGACGCTGACGCTGCCCGCCGTCAGCGAAGAACGCTGTCTGGTGCTGGTTGCCGGACGGGCCTCCATCAGCACCCCTTCCGCACAGTTTAACGACATCGGCGAGCGGATGAGCCCCTTCGAGCGCATCAAGCCGTGGGCGGTGTACGTCACTCCGCAGGAAACGGTGCAGGTAAAGGCGCTGACGAAGCTTGAGCTGGCGGTCTGCGCCGCGCCGGGCAAGGGCACGTATCCGACGCGGCTGATAGCCCCGCAGGACATCGACGCCGAGGCGCGCGGCAAGGGCCACAACCAGCGCTACGTGCACAACATTCTGCCGGAAGACAAACCGGCTGACAGCCTGCTGGTGGTGGAGGTATGGACTAACGAGGGCTGCACCAGCTCGTACCCGAGCCACAAGCACGATACGGATAACCCGCCTCAGGAGACATATCTGGAGGAGACCTACTACCATCGCCTCAATCCGGAACAGGGGTTCTGCATGCAGCGGGTCTACACCGACGACAGAACGCTGGATGAGTGTATGGCGGTCTACAATCGCGACGTGGTGATGGTGCCGAAGGGATATCACCCGGTGGCGACGATGGCCGGGTATGACAGTTACTACCTTAACGTGATGGCCGGCCCGGTGCGCAAATGGATGTTTACGTGGGAAAAGGACCACGCGTGGATTAATCGTGATTATCCCGCGGATGGTGGGGGCTGAGACGGCCTTTTTTGTCGGGTGGCGCTGCACTTACCCGACCTACGAAATCGTAGGCCCGTGCAAGCGTAGCGCCGCCGGGCGAATTGTCCTCAGTGCATCCGCCTCGCCTGCTCAATCGTCCGGGCGATGGCCTCCGGTTGGCTTACCATCGACACGTGGCTCGCCGCCACCTCGGCGGTTTTCGCATGGATCGTCTTCGCCATGGCGCGCTCAAGCTCCGGGTTGATCATTCGGTCATTCTTGCTGACCACATACCAGCTTGGTTTATCATGCCACGCCGCGTGGGTGACCTTTTCACCAAACGCATCGGCCTTAATTGGCCCCTGCGTGGCCGCGATAGCGTTTTGTTCTTCTGGCTTCACATCCGGCGCGAAGTCCTTCCTGACGGCTCCTGTCGGCAGGTATAAATAACCGTCTGCCGTTTTGGTGATGCCCGCGCTGCCCGGCGGTGCAGGGTAGCTTCCTGCCAGATCTGCCGTCGACTGGCCTGAATCCGGCGCGAATGCCGCTACATACACCAGCGATTTCACCCGCGCATCGTTGCCCGCCTCGCTAATCACAGTGCCGCCCCAGGAGTGGCCCACCAGCACCACGTCGCCTTGCGCCCGGGAGATGGCCCGTTTTGTGGCCGCAACGTCGTCCCTGAGAGAGGTGAGCGGGAGCTGGACGGCAATCACCTCATCGTGCTGCTTCTGCAGCAGGGCGATCACCTTATTCCAGCTGCTGCCGTCGGCAAACGCGCCGTGCACCAGCACAACGCTGGTTTTACTCTGTGCAAAGGCGCTGGCGGAAAGGGCCAGCAGGCCCACCGTCACTACAGACAGTGCTTTCATCTTCAGACTCCTTAAAAATGGTGGACCGCCGCGTGGGGCGGAACGATGAATTCAATGGTTTTGTGATCGAGCGGCTTGTGCGTCGGGTCGGCCAGGATAATCGTTACCTTGTGCTTGCCGGCGGGCAGTCCCACCAGGATCACCGGCTCGCCGCTGGCGTCAGCCCAGTGCCACGGCGCGCCGTCCACCACCACGTGAATGTGTCCGATACGCGGGGTCACCTTGAGCGCCTCGGGGCCGAACACCGGTTCGATGCGCAGGTTTTCGGCCCGGTACTGAATAAACACCGCGCCTTTACTCAGCGGGCCAGCGAGCGGGGGATCGACGATCAGCCTGGCGGGCGGCTGCGGCTGCGCCAGCGGCGCAACGGCGGCGGGGCCGTTAACGTCCGCGGCGCTCAGGTTGTCCAGCGGTGTGGCCCGGGCATGGGCTACAGATGCCAGGAAAAGCAGGGGGATAAGTGCATAACGACGGATCATCGGTTTCTCTCCTCATCGGTTCTGAATGGCGACAGGGAAAGAAAACCATTTTTATGTATCGGAGATATTTGCCGGAGGCGGCGTTTTGTACCCGTTTGTCAGCGCAGGGTTCTGGATACAGTGCGATACACTTTGCCTCCCGGGACGGCGCACAATCGCTATCGCCAGCCCGGCAATTACCAGCGTCAGCCCCATTGAAACCCACATTGCACCCGCGATCCCCAGCGTTTTATTCAGCCATGCAAAGGCAAACGGAGAAGCTGCGGCCATCAGCTGCCCCGGGATGAGAAGCATGCCTGTCCGGCTGGCGTAACGTTCAGCGCTGAATAGCTCCAGCGGCAGGGTCGCTTTGACAATGGTTACCAGCCCGTTAATTGCGCCATAGCCCAGCACAAATCCGGCGGCACACCAGACAAACAGGGTGCTGCTCAGCCCGATGAGAAAACAAAGCGGCATGGCAATGGCAGTAAAAAGCGTAAGTTTTAAAGGGGTTAAGCGTGCTCCCGCCAGCACCTCCATAAAGCGCGCGCCCGTCTGGCCGATCCCCCACAGCATGCCGACCGCGACCGGCAGACCGAAACTGGCGATAAACTCGGGGAGGTGGGTAGAGGTCCCGCTTGAGACAAAGGTAATGAGCGCAATAAAGGTCGCATACAGCCAGCCGTTACGCCTGTCTTGGGGCGAGACCGGCGCGCTCGCTTTTGGCTTCACCGCAAAGCGCTGACGCGGGAAGTGGCGAAGAAGCAGGGCGCTCAGTAATCCGGACAGGGCGTAGACCTTCAGCGCGTCCTGCCATGCCATCACATTGAGTAAAGCCTCTCCCAGCGGCCAGAAGACGGCGGACGCCAGCCCGCCCATCAGCGTAATACGTGAGATGGTCCCGCGTGCCTGCTGGCCGTACAGGTTAACCAGCGCGGCGAACAGTGCGTCATACAGCGACAGGCGCATCCCGAGGCCGCACAGTAGCCAGGCGCAGTACCAGCCAGACAGCGTCCGGGTATACGCCATACCGGCGCAGCTTGCAGCAATCAGCAGCGTTCCGCCCATCACCACCCTCTGTCCGCCAAAGCGCGCCAGCAGACGGGCGACGTAAGGGGAGACCGCCGCCATCACCAGCATCGCCAGCGTCAGGCCGAGGTAAATCTGCGGTGCTGACCAACCCCGGTCGGCTGAAATCGCCCGCGCAAAGGTGCCGGGCATATAAAATGAGATCCCCCAGTTGAGGAGTTGATGACATCCGGCAGTGAGGGCAAGGCGACGAGGCAGGGCAGGTGTTTCCATTGTTTTTCATTCCGTTATGCAGTTGTCCTGAGCATAGCGAGCGCGGTATTGTGCTGGCAGGCCTGCAACCTTATGCGCTGTATAAGAGAAACTTTGAATGACGACGCTTAACCTCGGCTATCTCGCGACGTTCCGCCTGGCGATCCAGCGCGGCAGCTTTTCGGCGGCGGCGGATCTGCTGGGCATTTCCCAGCCCGCGGTCAGCCTGCAAATACGCCAGCTGGAGCAGTTTCTGCAAACGCGGCTGGTGGAACGTACCGGGCGGGGCATTAAGGCCACGGCGGCCGGAGAGGCATTGCTGGCGCACGGGGAGCGCATTCAGCAGGTCGTGGACGAAACCCTCCTGTCCGTGAGCGCGTTCAGCCACGATGTCAGCGGGACCATTACCCTTGGCACGGGGGCGACGGCCTGCATCCATCTTCTGCCACCCCTGCTGGAGCAGCTGCGCCGCGACTATCCGCTCCTGCGGGTGGGCGTAACAACGGGCAACACCCTCGATATCGTCAGGGCCATCGAAGAGAACCGTCTTGATATGGGGCTGGTGACGCTGCCGGTGAGCGGCAGAGCGCTGGACGTTATGCCGGTGATGGACGAGGAGTTTGTTTTTATCGCGGCGCGGGAGCAGCAGGACGCTTTCCGGGAATTAACCCCACAGGCGCTCCATGCTCAGCCGCTGATTGTCTTTGAGTCAGGCAGCAGTACGCGGGCGCTGATTGATGGCTGGTTTGCGGCCAATGGGTTAGCGATCGCGCCGGTGATGCAGCTTGGCAGCATTGAGGCGATTAAGCGTATGGTTCGCGTGGGGCTGGGCTACAGTATCGTTCCGCGAATGGCGGTTGAGCATGACGCTGACCGTGAAGGGCTCTGCGTCATGTCGCTCACGCCCATGCTGCAGCGGCAGCTGGCCATCGTGATGCGGCAGGATAAGATCCTCAGCAAAGGGATTGCCGGGATTATTCGGCTGGTGCAAGACACTGCGGCGGGCTAGCGGTCAGCGGCGTCGACGTTCAGGCTGGACTGCTGTGACTGGGTTTTGTCCTGATGGTGATACCAGGCGCCGATGGAAGAGTAAACGAAGCGGCCAAAGAAAAACAGAAAGCTGATGAGCAGTATGATGCGGGTCATTCGGGTGTTAAAACGGTGTCGTTTGCGCATACGCGTGGCCTGACTCACTCTCTTTTTTCCTGGGCATGCCCTTTTGGGCGACGGGGATATTAAGGCACAGCGGAAAGAGAGGGTCAATTCCGTCATGTGTAAATAACCGTCAACGTATACATTAATTATTGTTATTGAAATTAATAATTGCATTTACCATATTGATAATATGAAGAAAATTATTTCAAAAAAACGCTATGCAAGGCTTATTTGCGTAAAATAGTTTGATTTATGTCAACGGATTCCCGGCCCTGATATTTAAAATCCCTCCTCCATACCGTTCGCCCTGCACGTAGCCGGGCGGCGCCAGGTCAGGTTGGATGCCTGTCTTTATTTTCCCTCTGGAGAAAAAGGGGTTTAACCGGGCATCTATGAACATTTTCGCTTTCCTGAAAAACAATAAACACCGCTGGTGGGCATTGCCGCTTATTTTACCGGTGGTTTTACTTCCCGTACTGAGCGTGGCGAATACGTTCACGCAACTGGGCGTCGGGATAGTGGCACTTTATTATTTACCGCTCTCGTTTTTGCTTTCGCTGATGATGTTTTTTGGTCCTGGAGCTCTTCCCGGGATCGTGTTGTCGCTGTTTATCCGCTATTACCCGTCGGTCGGGATGTTTGAAACCGTCGCCGGCGTGCTCCATTTTATTGTCCCTTTAGTGCTGAGCTGGGGCGGCTACCGGGTGTTTGCGCCCAGACGCAATATGACGGCGTACGGCGACGTACGGTTGATGGCGCAGCGCATCTTCTGGCAGGCCTTCTGTCCCGCGACGCTGTTTCTGGTGCTGTTCCAGTTTGCGGTGTATCTGGGCGTATATGAGAGCCGCCAGAGCCTGGCGGGGCTTAACCCCCTCAATATTCGCACGCTGATCAACTATCAGGCCTTGCTGGTCAGCGGCCTGACGGGCGTGCCGTTAAGTTATCTGCTGATCCGCCTGATTCGTCATCCGCGCTATCTCAAAAGCCTCGTCTCGCAGATCCGTACCCAGATAGACAAAAAGGTGACGCTCGCTGAGTTTCTGATTTGGGCCATTGCGCTTGGCGGGCTGCTTTCGCTGCTGCTGCTCCCGATGAATGAAAACAGTTCGATTTTCACCACTAACTACACCCTGTCGCTGCTGATGCCGGTGATGCTCTGGGGCGCGATGCGTTTTGGCTATAAGCTGATTTCGATTATCTGGATCCCGATCCTGCTCGTCTCTATTCACTATTTTTACCGCTATATTCCTGTGAACCAGGGGTACGACATTCAGCTGGCGATCACCTCTTCCAGCTATCTGGTCTTCTCGTTTGTGGTGATTTACATGTCGATGCTGGCGACCCGGCAGCGGGCGGTGAACAAACGCGCCCGCAGGCTGGCGCTGCTCGACCCGGTCCTGCATATGCCTAACCTGCGCGCGCTCTCGCGCGCTCTGGCGAAAAACCCGTGGTCGGCGCTCTGTTTACTCCGCGTTCCGGAGCTGGAAATCCTGGGCCGTAACTATGGCGTGTTACTGCGTATTCAGTACAAACAGCAGCTGGCGCAATGGATTAATGGCACGCTCCAGCCCAATGAGCAGGTCTATCACCTGACGGGCTGTGACATGGCGGTTCGCCTTAACGCCGAATCGCACCAGCAGCGGATTGAAACCCTGGACGAGCACATCAAGCAGTTTCGCTTTGTCTGGGACGGCATGCCGCTGCAGCCGCAGGTGGGCGTGAGCTACTGCTATGTGCGTTCGCCGGTTAACCACCTCTATCTGGTGCTGGGTGAGCTGGGCGTGGTTGCCGATCTGTCGCTCTCCTCTAACCACCCGGAAAATCTTCAGCAGCGCGGAGCCGTGCATATGCAGCGCAGCCTGAAGGATAAAGTCGCGGTGATGAGTCGCCTGCAGCGTGCGCTGGATAGCAACGCATTCACGCTGCTCGTTCAGCCCGTGCGCGGCCTGCGTGGCGATAGCTATCACGAGGTCCTGCTGCGGATGACAGACGCAAATGGACTGTTGATCTCCCCTGAACAATTTCTGCCGATAGCCCAGGAGTTTGGCCTCTCTTCGCGGGTGGATTTGTGGGTGCTGGAGCATACGCTGCGCTTCCTTGCCGCGCATCGCGAACGGCTGCCCGGCCAGCGCTTTGCCATTAATCTGGCCCCTTCAACGGTGTGTCGGGTGCAGTTCCCGCTTGAGGTGAGCCGCCTGCTGGTGAAATATGCCATTGAGCCGTGGCAGCTGATCTTTGAAGTCACGGAGTGCAGCACCTTCTGCAACGCGGAGCAGGGGCTCCACATTCTCCGGCAGCTGCAGAAAATGGGGGTGCGCATTGCGATTGATGATTTCGGCACCGGGTATGCGAGCTACGCGCGGCTGAAAAGCGTGGATGCGGACATTCTCAAAATAGACGGCGACTTCATCCGCAATATCGTCAACAACAGTCTGGATTACCAGATTGTGGCGTCTATCTGCCATCTGGCGCGCATGAAGAAGATGCTGGTGGTGGCGGAATATGTCGAGACCGAAGAGATACGTAGCGCGGTTCACGCGCTAGGTATCGATTATGTGCAGGGCTATCTGATTGGCAGACCGGCACCGCTTGAGTCACTGCTGGAAGCAGAGGCGTCCACCGCGGACGCCTGAGCCGTTACGCGGCGACGTCGGCGCTCTCTTCCTCGATTTTGAGCATCCAGCCGGTGACCGCTTCCCAGTACTGCTGCTCTTTTTCCAGGTCCAGCAGGACCAGCGCGTTCTGGCTAAACCAGTCGTGCGGGAAGCTCAGCGTCCAGTGGTGATCGTCGGTTTTCAGCTTCAGCGTCGGCGGCGTGGTGGTCGCCTGCCGCTGATTATTCAGCAGCACGCCCAGACGCAGAAGCTGAATTAACGGCAGGAACTGCTTTTTCTTAAACAGCGTGAAGCGCGGCAGATCGTCGAGCTTGATGGCTTTGCGGTGATAGCGCACCAGGGTTGCCATCATGGTTTGCTGCTCCTGGTTGAAGCCGGGCAGATCGCTGTTTTGCAGAATATAGGCCGAGTGGCGGTGCATCCCGCTGTGGTTGATGTTTAGCCCCACTTCGTGCAGCATCGCGGCCCATTTCAGCAGGGCGGCAAGCTGCGGGTGCGCGAGCTTGGGATTCTGCTCCTGCCACTGTTCGTACATCTGCACCGTGGTTTCCAGCACGCGCTTCGCCTGCTCGCGGTCGATGTTGTACTGGTTGGCCAGGCTCTGGGCGGTGCGGCTGCGAATATCCTGATGGCGGAAGCGGCCTTCCATCTCATACAGCACCCCCTCACGCAGCGCGCCGTCTGAGAGGCGCAGCTCTTTAATCGCCAGCGCGTCGAATACACCGCAGAGAATAGCCAGACCCGGCACGAAGACTGCCTTACGATCGTCGGAAAGCCCCGGCAGGCTTAAGGCGTCAAAACTTTTATGCTTCAGCACCTCTTCAGTCAGCAGGGTCAGGCGTTCAGGCGTGATAAAGCCGTCTTTTTCACCCATCGCCAGCAGCACCTCATGCGCCGCCTTGATGGTGCCCGACGCGCCCAGCGCCACGTTCCAGCCCTGAATGCGGTACTGCCAGGCCAGGTTTTCCAGCTTCTGGATCGCAGCCATTTTCGCCCGCTGGAAGTTCTCGCGGGTGATGGTGCCGCCCGGGAAGTACATCTGCGCGAAGCTGACGCAGCCCATACGGCGGCTCTCCACCAGGCGAGGCTCAAAATCTTCGCCGATCACCAGCTCCGTTGAGCCACCGCCGATGTCGATCACCAGCTTGCGGCCTTTTTCCGGCTGGGTGTGTTCAACGCCCATGAAAATCAGACGCGCTTCCTCGTTACCGGAGATGATCTCAATCGGGTAGGGGATCACTTTTTCGGCCCGCTTGAGGAACTCCGGCGCGTTCAGCGCCTGGCGCAGAGTGTGGGTGCCCACGATGCACACGCTGGAGGGCGAGAAGCCCTGCAGGCGTTCAGCAAACAGCGACAGGCAGTTCAGGCCGCGCTCCATCGCCTCTTCGCTGAGCATACTGCGCTCATCAAGCCCATCCGCCAGGTGTACGCGCTGCTTCAGACGACCGATGATCTGCAGCGCGCCATCCACCTCACGGGCGATGACCATGTGAAAACTGTTAGAGCCAAGATCGACCGCGGCGAATTCCTGCGGGCGTGGGGTCTTATCATTTATCGGCATAGGTTAATCGGGTTGCTCGAGTGATTTGATATAGTCGTAAATCGCCAGCTGTGACCGCACTTTACGGCGATTGCCGCGCGGTACGTAGCGGTTACTGAGTTCTTTGTCGATATAGCGCGCTTTTACCGTATCGCTGAACAGGATCTCGATAATGTCGAGGATACGCTGTTTCAGACGCGGATCCAGCAGCGGGGTTGCGACTTCAATTCGATAGTCAATATTGCGCGTCATCCAGTCTGCCGAAGAGAGATAGACCTGTTTATCGCCCGCATTATCGAAAATATAGACCCGATCGTGCTCCAGGTAGCGGTCAACGATGCTGATAACGCGAATATTGTCGCTAATGCCTTCCAGTTCGGGGATAAGCGAGCACATGCCGCGGATCAGCAGGTTAACCGGCACACCGGAGCTGGACGCTGCATAGAGCCTGTCCACCAGTCCTTTGTCGACCAGATTGTTGAGCTTCAGCGTGATGCCGGACGACAAGCCTTTCTGGGCATTGGCGATCTCTTTATCGATCATATCGTACAGCAGGCGGCGCGAGTTCTGCGGGGAGACCAGCAGATAATCGAAGCTTACCGGGCGGTACGGGTTCTCAATAAAGTTGAATACCCGACGCACTTCGTTGGTGATGCGCGCATCGGCGGTTAAGAGCGAGTAGTCGGTATAAATACGCGCGGTTTTCTCGTTAAAGTTCCCGGTACCGATGTGGGCGTACCGCACCACGTCGTCACCCTCTTTACGGGAGATCAGGAACAGCTTGGCGTGAATTTTCAGCCCCGGCGCGGAGAAGATCACGTGCACGCCCGCTTCCGTCAGACGGCGCGCCCAGTGAATGTTTGCCTCTTCGTCGAAGCGCGCCTGCAGCTCAACCACCACGGTCACTTTTTTGCCGTTGTGCGCCGCGTGGATCATCGCGTCGATGATGCGGGAATCTTTTGCCACGCGGTAGATGTTGATTTTGATCGCCAGCACGCTCGGGTCGAAGGAGGCCTGACGCAGCAGCTCCAGCACGTGCTCAAACGTGTGATACGGATAGTAGAGCAGCACGTCGCGCTCGCGAATGGCGTCGAACCCGTTGCGGAACTTATCGAACCACAAATGGCGCAGTCGCGGCAGCGGCTTGTTCACCAGATTGGCTTTGCCGACGTTCGGGAAGCCAATAAAGTCTTTAAAATTGTGGTAACGGCCACCCGGCACGATGGAGTCATAGCGCGAAATGGTCAGTTTCTCGCGCAGCATCTCCACCATAGCGTCCGGCATATCGCGCTGATAGACAAAGCGCACCGGCTCGGCCGTCAGGCGCTGTTTCAGGCTGGAGGACATTAGCTCCATCAGGCTGGCTTCCATCTCGTGCACCAGGTCATATTCGGCGTCACGGGTCATCTTCATCGAGTAAGCGTTTAAGGCATCGTAATCGAAGAAGCCTTTGAAGATGTCGTCCAGACAGTAGCGCAGGATGTTGTCCAGCAGGATCATCGGCTTGCGTCTGCGCGGGGTCTCCGGCGGCAGGTTCACAAAGCGCGGAACCTTATCGGACGGGATCTCCAGCAGGGCGTAACGGATGGATTCACCGCGAATAATTTCCACCGCCAGGTAGGTATAGTCATCCTTGAGGAACTGCACCAGGTCGGTTTCGCGGTTGATGAGAATCGGGGTAATGTGCTGGCGCAGGTAGTGTTTAAAGTAGTGACGCAGCCAGCTTTGTTGGTTAACGGAAAGCTGACGTTCGTTAATCAGGAAGATTTGATTGCGCGCCATCTCCAGCAGCAGTTCGTTATACAGGCCGTCAAATTCCTGATCGGCTTTCAACACGCGGGACTGGATTTTGCCCAGCAGATGCCGCGAGTGCGAGTTTAAGCCCTGTTCTTCGCTGATGATGATCCGTCTTTTCAGCTCGGCAAAGCGAACCTTGTAGAACTCATCCAGGTTGTTGGAATAAATGCCTAAAAAACGCATGCGTTCGATCAGCGGGTTACTTTTGTCTGCCGCTTCCTGGAGTACACGTTCGTTAAATGCTAACCAGCTTAGCTCTTTCTCGATATATAACTTTTCCTGACCCATTACAGCTCACACTCCAGTTCAATCACAGGACGTGGTAAATCCGTCTCGTCCTTATTATGGCGAGCATTTCCACGATATGTCCAACAGTGCCAGAAAAGTATGACAGTTATTTTTTTTGTTGGGGATTTTAGCGGGTTGGGGGAGGGAATATCGGGTAATGCAATGAACAGGTCGGGTAAGCGCAGCAGCGCCACCCGACATAACAGACTACTCTTCCGCCGCATAGCCCTGCGGGGGTAACTTCACGCCGTCCAGCCAGGCCGCACCGTCGCGCATCTCCAGACGCCCGTCGACAAACCAGCTCACCACCAGCGGGTAAATGGCATGTTCCTGGGCCTGCACGCGGTCGGTCACGTCTTCTTCGCTGTCGCCGTCAAAGACCGGGACTTTCGCCTGCAGGATAACCGGGCCGCCGTCCAGCTCGTCGGTGACGAAATGGACAGAAGTGCCGTGCTCCTCGTCGCCGTTTTCCAGCACCTGACGATGGGTGTGCAGGCCGGGATATTTTGGCAGCAGGGAAGGGTGGATATTCAGCAGACGACCGGCGAAGTGTTCGACGAAGGCCGGGCTCAGAATACGCATATAGCCCGCCAGCACGACCACGTCTGGCGCGTAGGCATCAATCTCATGCACCAGCTCGCGGTCAAAGGCTTCACGCCCGGCGAACTGGCTGGCTTCCAGCGCGTGCGCAGGAATGTTCGCTTCCCGCGCGCGCTCAAGGCCGAACGCGTCGGCCTTGTTGCTGAAAACTGCCCGAATGGTGCCATTGATTTTCTTCTGTTTGCAGGCGTCTATGATTGCCTGCAAATTGCTTCCGTTGCCGGAAATGAGCACCACGATGTTTTTCATTCAATGACCACACGCTGTTCGGAATCGGAGGCTTTAATCGTACCGATTTTCCACGCGTTTTCACCTTTCTCTGTCAGCAGTTTAACCGCTTTATCCGCTTCGCTTGCCGGCAGGGCGATAACCATGCCCACGCCGCAGTTAAAGGTGCGGTACATTTCGTGAGAGCTCACGTTGCCTGCGGTCTGTAGCCAGTTAAAGACGGCCGGCCACTGCCATGAGGATTCGTCGATCACCGCCTGGGTGTTGTCCGGCAGGACGCGAGGGATGTTCTCCCAGAAGCCGCCGCCGGTCAGGTGAGCGATAGCGTGCACGTCAACGTTCTCGATAAGCTCCAGCACGTTCTTCACGTAGATGCGGGTTGGGGCCAGCAGGTGGTCAGCCAGCGGTTTGCCGTCCAGCTCGGTGGTCAGCGGGTCGCAGCCGCTCACTTCGAGGATTTTACGTACCAGAGAGTAACCGTTAGAGTGCGGGCCGCTGGAGGCCAGCGCGATCAGCACATCGCCATCGGCCACTTTGCTGCCGTCGATAATTTCTGATTTTTCTACTACGCCGACGCAGAAGCCCGCGACGTCATAATCTTCGCCGTGGTACATGCCCGGCATTTCAGCGGTTTCACCGCCTACCAGCGCACAGCCGGACTGCAGACAGCCTTCGGCGATACCGTTAATGACGCTGGCTGCGGTATCCACGTCCAGTTTGCCGGTCGCGTAGTAATCGAGGAAGAACAGCGGCTCTGCGCCCTGAACCACCAGGTCGTTCACACACATCGCGACCAGATCGATACCGATCGTGTCGTGACGTTTTAAATCCATCGCCAGGCGCAGCTTGGTGCCTACACCGTCAGTACCCGAGACCAGAACAGGTTCACGATATTTTTGCGGCAGCGCGCACAGTGCGCCGAATCCACCCAGACCACCCATCACTTCCGGGCGGCGGGTTTTCTTCACCACACCTTTGATTCGGTCAACCAGCGCATTACCTGCGTCAATATCAACACCGGCATCTTTGTAGCTGAGAGAAGTTTTGTTGGTCACGGCTTAAATCCCCACGCGATTGCATAGCTAGTAAGAAAAATCGGCGCAATTCTAACAGTCCAGGCAAACGTTTGCGAGCCTATTCTGGACGTGGGGATCTTTTTTTCTGCATAGCCTGTAAATGCAGCCAAACTTGACTCCGTTCACGAAAATGAAACCGGTTTCGGAGAACTGCTTGCAACGGATATCCCCTTTGCACATCATCGAACTGAAACCGGTTTCTGTAATTGTTTTTGCAGAAAATAACGCAGAATGAGGGAAAGCGAATGTCAGGATTTAAAGCAGATTTTCTGTGGGGTGGGGCCGTGGCGGCACACCAGCTTGAGGGCGGCTGGAAAGAGGGCGGCAAGGGCGTAAGCGTGGCCGACGTGATGACCGCGGGCGCGCATGGCGTGCCGCGTGAAATCACCAACGGCGTTCTGGAGGGGAAAAACTACCCTAACCATGAGGCCATCGATTTCTACCACCGCTATAAAGAAGACATCAAACTCTTTGCCGAGATGGGGTTCAAATGCTTCCGTACCTCCATCGCCTGGACGCGCATTTTCCCGAAAGGCGACGAGCTTGAGCCGAACGAGGCGGGCCTGAAATTCTATGACGATCTGTTCGACGAATGCCTGAAGTACGGCATTGAACCGGTTATTACGCTTTCCCACTTTGAGATGCCTTTCCACCTGGTCACGGAATACGGCGGCTGGCGCAACCGTAATCTGATTGACTTCTTTGTCCGCTTTGCGAAGGTCGTTTTTGAGCGCTACCAGCATAAAGTGAAGTACTGGATGACCTTTAACGAGATCAACAACCAGGCCAACTTCCACGAAGACTTTGCGCCGTTCACCAACTCCGGGCTGAAATATGCCCCGGGTGAAGACCGCGAGCCGGTGATGTTCCAGGCCGCGCACTACGAGCTGGTGGCCAGCGCCCTGGCGGTGAAGGCGGGGCGCGAGATTAACCCGTCGCTGCAGATCGGCTGCATGATTGCCATGTGTCCCATCTATCCGCTGACCTGCGCGCCGGACGACATGATGATGGCGATGAACGCCATGCACCGCCGCTACTGGTTCACCGACGTGCACGTGCGCGGCAAGTATCCTCAGCATCTGCTCAACTACTTTGAACGTCGCGGCTTCGCGCTGGATATCACCCAAGAGGACAAAGCGGCGCTGACGCAGGGCTGCGTTGATTACATTGGCTTCAGCTACTATATGTCCTTCGCCACCAAGGCAACGGCGGATAACCCGCAGTTGGACTACGACGAGAGCAAGAGCCTGGTCTCCAACCATTACGTGCAGAAATCCGACTGGGGCTGGCAGATTGACCCGGTGGGATTGCGCTACTCCCTGAACTGGTTCTGGGATCACTACCAGCTCCCGCTGTTTATCGTTGAGAACGGCTTTGGTGCAATCGACGTGCAGGAGAGCGACGGCACGGTGAACGACCAGTACCGCATTGATTACCTGGCCGCCCACATCCGCGAGATGAAAAAAGCGGTGGTAGAGGACGGCGTGGATCTGATGGGCTACACCCCGTGGGGCTGTATTGACCTGGTGTCTGCCGGTACGGGCGAAATGAAAAAACGCTACGGCTTTATCTTTGTGGATAAAGATAATGAAGGTAACGGCACGCTGAACCGCAGTAAGAAGAAATCGTTCGACTGGTATAAGCAGGTGATCGCGAGCAACGGCGATAACCTGTAATTGTCGGGTGGCGCTAACGCTTACCCGACCTACAATACACGTAGGCCCGCGTAAGCGTAGCGCCACCGGGCAGAACCTCGCACTTAAGCCGGAGACCTGTCTCCGGTTTTTTGTCTTTGCTTGATCCCTGTCAAGCAACATGGGTATGGCGCAATCCGAAAAAAGCGGTATAATCCCGCGATTTTTTTGCGGATGCCACCTCAGAGGAGAAAGAGAATGAAGATTGTGGAAGTGAAACACCCACTCGTTAAACACAAGTTGGGCCTGATGCGTGAGCATGACATCAGCACGAAGCGTTTTCGCGAACTGGCTTCTGAAGTGGGCAGCCTGCTGACCTACGAAGCGACCTCTGATCTGGAAACAGAAAAAGTGACCATCGAAGGCTGGAACGGCCCGGTGCAGGTTGAGCAGATCAAAGGTAAGAAAATTACCGTCGTGCCTATCCTGCGTGCCGGTCTCGGTATGATGGAAGGCGTACTGGAGCACGTCCCAAGCGCGCGCATCAGCGTGGTCGGTATCTACCGTAACGAAGAAACCCTGGAGCCGGTACCTTATTTCCAGAAACTGGTCTCTAACATCGACGAGCGTATGGCGCTGGTGGTTGACCCAATGCTGGCGACCGGCGGTTCAATGATCGCCACCATCGACCTGCTGAAAAAAGCGGGCTGCAGCAGCATTAAGGTGCTGGTTCTGGTGGCTGCACCGGAAGGGATCGCGGCGCTGGAAAAAGCGCACCCGGACGTTGAGCTGTATACCGCCTCTATCGACCAGGGGCTGAACGAGCACGGGTACATCATCCCGGGGCTCGGCGATGCCGGCGATAAGATCTTTGGTACGAAATAATCGAATAACGATAAATAAGCCGACTTTGATAGTCGGCTTTTTTTTGAATAAAACACCAACAACGATACTACACAGAGGAAAACACTATGACGCGCCGTGCTATCGGGGTGAGTGAAAGACCGCCGCTTTTACAGACTATCCCGCTTAGTTTGCAGCACCTGTTCGCCATGTTTGGAGCAACCGTGCTGGTGCCAATCCTGTTTCACATTAACCCGGCTACCGTGCTGCTGTTCAACGGCGTCGGTACGCTGCTGTACCTCTTTATCTGTAAAGGCAAAATCCCGGCGTATCTCGGGTCGAGCTTTGCCTTTATCTCACCGGTGCTACTGTTGCTGCCGCTGGGTTATGAAGTCGCGCTGGGCGGCTTTATCATGTGCGGCGTGCTGTTCTGCCTGGTCTCCTTCATCGTGAAGAAAGCGGGTACCGGCTGGCTGGACGTGATGTTCCCGCCTGCGGCGATGGGCGCTATCGTTGCGGTCATCGGTCTGGAACTGGCGGGCGTGGCGGCGAACATGGCCGGCCTGCTGCCTGCGGACGGCCAGTCGCCGGATTCCAAAACCATCATTATCTCGCTGGTAACCCTGGGCGTGACGGTGTTTGGCTCCGTGCTGTTCCGCGGCTTTATGGCGATTATCCCGATCCTGATCGGCGTGCTGGCGGGCTATGCGCTCTCCTTCGTCATGGGCGTGGTGGATACCACTCCGATTGCTCAGGCACCCTGGTTCGCGCTGCCAACCATCTACACCCCGCGCTTTGAATGGTTTGCTATTTTCACCATTCTGCCTGCCGCGCTGGTGGTGATTGCCGAGCACGTTGGCCACCTGGTGGTGACGGCGAACATCATTAAGCGCGACCTGATCCGCGACCCGGGGCTGCACCGCTCCATGTTTGCCAACGGTTTCTCGACTATTATCTCCGGATTCTTCGGTTCCACGCCAAATACCACTTACGGTGAAAACATCGGCGTGATGGCGATTACCCGCGTCTACAGCACCTGGGTTATCGGCGGCGCGGCGATCATCGCCATTCTGCTCTCCTGCGTGGGCAAGCTGGCGGCAGCGATCCAGATTATCCCGGTTCCGGTGATGGGCGGCGTTTCCCTGCTGCTGTACGGGGTGATCGGCGCGTCCGGTATTCGCGTGCTGATTGAATCCAAAGTGGATTACAGCAAAGCGCAAAACCTGATCCTGACCTCCGTCATCCTGATCATCGGCGTGAGCGGTGCGAAGGTGCATATTGGCGCGGCCGAGCTGAAGGGCATGGCGCTGGCGACCATCGTCGGTGTGGGCCTGAGCCTGATTTTCAAGCTGATCTCGGTGATCCGCCCGGAAGAGGTGGTGCTGGACGCTGACGAAAGCGAAAAAGCGCCACATTGATCCTTTAACCGGGTGGACGATCCGCCCGGTTCTCTCCTGGCAGGTTCCGTGTTAAACTCATCGCCGATTTTATGTAAGATCTCTGGTTGAGGTATTTCTGAACGGACCGGCACAGCTCTCTCTGCCACTTTATCTCCCTGACGACGAAACTTTCGCGAGTTTCTGGCCGGGTGATAACCCCTCTTTACTGGCTGCACTGCAAAACGTGCTGCGCCAGGATCACAGCGGATACATTTATATCTGGTCACGCGAAGGCGCGGGGCGCAGCCACCTACTGCATGCCGCCTGCGCGGAGCTTTCGGCGCGCGGTGACGCGGTAGGCTACGTGCCGCTGGATAAACGTACCTGGTTCGTGCCTGAGGTGCTGGAGGGAATGGAACATCTCTCGCTGGTCTGCATCGATAATATCGAATGCGTGGCGGGGGACGAGCCGTGGGAAATGGCGATTTTCAACCTCTACAACCGCATTCTGGAGTCGGGAAAAACCCGGCTGCTGATCACCGGCGATCGACCGCCGCGACAGCTCAATCTGGGGCTGCCGGATCTGGCGTCTCGTCTGGATTGGGGGCAAATCTACAAGCTCCAGCCGCTGTCGGATGAAGATAAGCTTCAGGCGTTACAGCTGCGCGCAAAGCAGCGCGGCTTTGAGCTGCCGGAAGACGTGGGCCGTTTCCTGCTCAAGCGTCTGGACCGCGAAATGCGCACCCTGTTTGATACGCTCGATCAGCTCGATCGCGCCTCGATTACCGCCCAGCGCAAGCTGACCATTCCGTTTGTGAAAGATATTCTCAAGCTGTAGTTATGCCGGGTGGCGGCTACGCCTTACCCGGCCTACATATGGCACCCGTAGGCCCGCGCCACCGGGCTAAAGATCCCCCAGCAAGTGCTCCACCAAAAGTGGAATCGGTCTTCCCGACGCCACGCTCCTGCCATTCTCGCGCCACAGCGCCGTGCCGCTGATGTCCAGATGCGCCCACGGGATCGTCGGCGGGCAGAAATGGTGCAGCAGCCACGCCGCCGAGGCGCTGATCGCCGCGTTGTTGGTCGGGGTGTTGCACAGATCGGCGATGGCGCTGTCGGTCTGCTTTTTCAGCCGCGCATCTAAAGGCAGGGACCACACTTCGTCGCCGCTCTGCTTACCCGCCCGCGTCAGCGCGGCGCGCAGCGCTTCATCCTGCGTCATTAGCCCGCTCAGCTCATACCCCAGCGCCTTCACCACCGCACCGGTTAAGGTTGCCATATCAATGATATAGCGCGCCTGCGGATGGCGCTGGCTGGCCCAGGCGATGACGTCGGCCAGCACCAGTCGGCCTTCGGCATCGGTGTTGTTGATTTCAACGGTGGTGCCGTTGCAGGCGGTCGCCACCGTGCCGGGCTGCATGGCGTCCGGGCCTATGGCATTTTCCGCCAGCGCCAGCACGCCCATGATGCGCACGGGCAGCGCCAGCTCTGCGGCGGTCAGCATCAGCCCCAGCACGTTGGCCGCGCCGCACATGTCGTATTTCATGGTGTACATGCCCGCGCCTTCCTTCAGCCACAGGCCGCCGGTATCGAAGGTGATGCCTTTACCCACGTAGCAGCGCACCGGGCCGTCAGACACGCCGTCGTAATGAATTGCCAGCAGACGCGGCGGACAGGTCGCCCCTTTGCCGACGGCGTTCAGCAGCCCCAGCCCCTGCTCAACGATTTGCTTTTCATCCAACACTTCACAGCGCAGGGTGGGGAAGGTAGCGCAGAGTTTTTGCGCCTCTTCGACGACAAACTGCGGCGTGCAGCGGTCGGACGGGATATCCGCCAGGCGTCGCGCCGCGACCATACCGTGGGCGATAGCCTGCTGCTGGCGGAAAATAACCGCCAGTCGGTCCTGCTGTTCTGGTAAACAGAGCGCGGTGATGCGCTGAAGACGGACCTCGTCACTGGTTTTCTTCAACTGCAAATCGCTTAGCCTGTGCGCCTGATTAAAGAGAAAGCGCAGAACCTGCGCCAGGACGACGTCGTCGATATTTGTTACGTCCAGCGCGATATCTGCGCTGACGGGAGAGGCAATCAGCGGTCGCAGGGCGGCAAGCAGGCTTTCAGTAAGTGCGTCATACCAGAGCGCCTCCGGCAGCAGAGTGATGCGGGCAAACGGCGCGCAGCCAAAGCGGGTGTCAGCTATGCTGGCAAAATTGCGCATTTCCGCGACAAGCGCCGTTTCGGGCAAGTGCGTACAGGAGGTGGAGGCAATCAAATGGCATTGCGGAGCCGCGTCAGAAAGCGCGGTGATAAACTGATATTCAATCATCATGACTCCTCAATCGGCGCACGGATCCGCGCGGCATAGGCCTGCATCCACTCATCGTCTACCGCGTGATAGTGCGTTTTCTCCCGCTGGCGCTCGGTACGATAAACGGTGAGAGGCTGACGGGCCGTCGCCACCACGAACGAGAAGGTTTTGATGTTGGTGGCGGCACCAAATTCGCCCCTGTTATTCATGCATACCACGGAGAGATCGCCCGCGCGGCCGAAGCGCGACATCAGCTTGTCCTCCAGCTCGAACACCACCGAATCTGCCGCCTGCTGGGGAGACATCCCTTGCGCCATGCGGCGGACAATTTCGTAGCTGGTGCAGCCTTTCATCAGATCTTCACCGACGCCCGTGGCGGTGGCCGCGCCGGTTTCGCTGTCGCAGTAGAACCCAGAGCCGATAATCGGCGAATCCCCAATGCGGCCGCGTTTTTTCATAAACAGGCCGCTGGTGGAGGTGGCGACGCTCATCGAGCCCTGTTTATCGAGGCCGATAATGCCGACGGTGTCGTGCCCGTCGTACGGGCTCAAGCCTTTATCCAGCGTCTCGCGGCAGCGCTTACGGTAGTGCTGCATGGCCCGGTCGGTGAGCATGGTTTTGTCGGCAAAGCCCTGGCTTAGCGCCCATTCCCGTGCGCCCTGGCCGACCAGCAGGCTGTTGTAGCGCTGGCGGCTGAGCGCGTGCGCCACGCGCACCGGGTTGGCGATATCCACCAGATTCCCCACGGCACCGAATGCCAGCGTGTCGCCGTCCATGTAGGCCGCGTCCAGCTCGACCTCGCCGTTTTCGGTAGGCAGCCCGCCGTAGCCGACGGATTTATAAAACGGAAAGTCTTCGACGGCGGCGACGGCATCAACCACCGCCGGCGCGACCGGTTTTCCTGCCGCCAGCGCAGACGCGGATTCCGTCACGCCTTCAAGCGCCATTCGCCAGGTGGCGATAATTCCCCACATGCTTTACTCCTGTTTTGCAAGGGTGGTGTCGGTGTGCGTAACGGTGGCAATTTCCGCCGCGCGGTACTGTTTGTCCACGATACGCATGAAAGGAAGGTACAGCATGGCGCCAATCAGCAGGTTAATCAGCTGCATCACGCTGCCGCTCAGGTGTCCTGTGACGATAAAGCCGCTGATCACCGGCGGCAGCGTCCAGGGAATAAACACCCCGGTGGTGACGGCGACCGCGCCAACCTTCATCGCCGCATACTGCACGGTAACCAGCACCAGCGGTACCAGGTTGAACGGGATGAGCATGATCGGGTTCATGATCACCGGCAGGCCAAACAGAATCGGTTCGTTGATGTTAAACACCGAAGCCCCGGCGCCGAGGCGCGCCACTTCGCGCATGTTTTTGCTGCGGGCGAAAATCAGCATCGCTATCACCAGCGACAGCGTGGCACCCGCGCCGCCCATCCAGATCATGTCAAAAAACTGCTCGGTGATGATGTGCGGCGGCGTTGCCCCGGCCTGAATGGCAGCGATGTTGTCGGTCTGGTTCTCCATCCACAGCGGGCGAATAATGCCGTTTATCATCGAGCCGGAGTTAATGCCCACGGACCACAGAATGGTGATGCTGAAGACGGTCATCAGCGCGCCAAAGTATGAGGTGCCGTAGTGGCGTACCGGCGTGGCAACGACTTCATAAATAAACTGATGAATCGTGTGGTAGTGGGTGTTTTCGAAGACGATGCGGATACCCAGCACCAGAATCATCACCAGCAGGGCGGGGATCAGCGCCGCGAACGACTCCTGCACCGCAGGGGGTACGCCGTCGGGCATTTTTATGACCAGATTTTTGCGCTTCAGCCAGCAGAACAGCTCCGTCCACAGCAGGGAACCGATCATCGCCACGAACAGACCTTTGCTGCCAATCCACTCCACCGGAATGACGGTGATACCGCCGTTTTCTGCCACCTTGATAAACGGCGTCAGGATCAGAAACGCGACCAGCGCCAGAATGCCGCAGGAGATGCGGTCCTCGCCATAATGTTCGGCCAGGCGGTAGGCCACGAGGAAGCTGATAAACAGCGACATGGTGGAGAAGACCGCGTTGAACGGGATTTCAATAATGGCGCTCCAGCTCTCACCAAAGGCCTGAGACATAAACTGCTGATAGGCTTGATTCGGGAACGACGAGATCACCAGCAGAATAGAGCCGACGATGATAAACGGCATGAATGACACGTAGGCGCCGCGAATGGCCCCGAGATGACGTTGCTGGGCCGTTTTGGCCGCCAGCGGCATCAGTTTTGCTTCAAGAAATCCCAGAACATTGTTCATTGTGAACTCCGTACAAGATTGAGGGGGGTTGTTTATGTTATGTCTGTGGATTATCAGTGAAGCACGGCGAGCGAAAGGTGAAATCGGTCACAAAGCAACCGCCTTTGTAATATAAATCTCACATGATTAGTTAATGGAGTTGTTACGATGGAAATTAAGCTACACGCCAACGCCACTACCACGCCGCGTATCCGCCGCTATCTGCAGCAGTCAGATAAAAGCGACAGAGAGCTGGCCGTTGAGCTGGGGATCTCGGTCACGACCGTCAGGCGCTGGCGCAACCGAGATCGGGTTTCGGATAATCACACCACGCCAAAAGTGATACACAAAGCGCTGAGACAGGAGCAGGTTGCGCTGGTCAATGCCCTGCGCGATATCTCAGGGGCGCCGCTGGATGAACTGCTGAAGATGGTTAACGACGTGCTGGGGATCCCCGTTTCAAGGGCAACGCTCAATCGCTATCTCAAACCGGCACCCGCGAAACATAAGGGGAGTTCACTGCAGGGGAAAAAAGCGCTGAAGGCCGGCATCCTGCCGCATACGCTGATGCTGCATCATCTGCCTTTGTCGCTGCATATGGACGATGGGGGAGAACAGCATCTGCTCTGGGCGCGTGAACCGGTAAGCGGCTGGTGCTATGCCCGGCTCTACGCAGGTCTTTCGCCCCGGTTGCTTACTACCTGGACGCAGGCGCTGCTGGAGGCCTGTCCCGCTGATATACAATCTATTGAGACTTTTGGCTTTGAGCCGACACAGCCTGTAAAAGATGTGGCTGTAAAAACGCATCCCCAAAAACAAAATGCGCTTCAGGTGGCGGTGCCATTACGCGATATTATTCCGCGCGTGAATGATGAACCTGCCGGAGAGGTATTAATCGCGCTGTGCGAGTTTTATAACCGGGGCAAAACGCAGAAAAAGCTGGGAGAAAGTACGCCGCAGGCGTTTCTGGAAGCGCTGCGGCGTAAGGACTAGAGGATGTCGAGCACATCTTCCGGCGGGCGGCCAATGCGCGCCTTGCCGTTCGCCACCACAATCGGACGCTCAATCAGCTTTGGATTGTCGACCATCGCCTGTACCAGCTCAGCCTCGGTAAGACGGCTGTCATCCAGATTAAGCGATTTATACAGATCCTCTTTCTGACGCATCAGTTCGCGCGCGCTGCCCATCCCCAGCATGTGCAGCAGTTCGCGGATTGTCTGCGCGTCCGGCGGCGTCTCCAGATACAGCACCACCTCCGGGTCTATGCCGTTAGACTTCAGCAGGCTGAGCGTGTCGCGGCTCTTGGAGCAGCGAGGGTTATGGTAAATTTTTACCGCGTCTGTCATGACTTCTCCTTTATTACATCTTCTCGTACGGCTTAAAGCGCTGTTGCAGGCCGCGCAGCTGGTCGATGCGCGCGTCGTAGCGGGCCTGCTGCAGGCTGCCGAGCTTCACCTGCGAGCTGGCGCTGCTGAGCAGGGAAATCGCCTGATCGAGGCGACCCGCCAGGGCCAGCCCTTCAGCACGCGCCGCCAGCTCCTGATCGCGGTTACCCAGCTGACCCTGGGCCTGGGCGAGCAGCTCCCAGCCGTTCTGGTCGTCTTTATTGTTAAAGGTATAGCGGTTCAGAATGGTCACGGCCTGCGCAGGCTGACCGCCCTGTAAGTAAGCGTTCGCCAGGTTAAGCTGCAGCACCGGGTTGGTCCGTACGTCTTTCGCCCCTTTCAGGCGGTTAATCGCATCGGTGGCTTTCTTCTGTCCCAGATCGATATCCGTCGAGAGATCGAGATACCACGGGTTATTGGGGTCGGCTGCCAGCAGCGGCTGCAGCGCTTTACGCGCCTCGTCATATTTGCTGGCTTCCATCGCCTGCAGCGCCTGACCATACTGCGCGGCATTTTTTTCCCGCACGTTGCCTTTCGCCAGGGTATCCAGCAGATCGCTGGTGAGCTGGTTACGCCCGGAGTTGTACATGCCGAGCGTTCTTACCTTAGCCATGTAGAAGTCCTGCGACGACTGCACGACCACCGGGCGCATCTGGTTGGCACGGTTGCGCGCATCCGACAAACGGCTTTCCGGTAACGGGTGGGTAAGCAAAATTTCCGGTGGACGGGATGAATAACGCGCCTGGTCGAGCAGTTTTTCCAGGAAGCTCGGCATCGCCTGCGGGTCAAAGCCGGAGCGCTGTAAAACCTGGATGCCGATGCGGTCTGCTTCCTGCTCGTTTTGCTGGGTGAAGCTGATCATCCCCTGGCGCGTTCCCGCCAGCGTACCGGTCAGGGCCGCCATCCCGGCCTGTGGGCTGGCCATCGCCAGCAGAATAGAGCCCAGTGCGCCCACCCAGGTGAGCGGGGCGTTACGCTTCTGATCTTCCATCGCACGCGCCAGGTGGCGCTGGGTGACGTGCGAAATTTCGTGCGCCATCACCGAGGCCAGCTGGCTTTCGTTGTCAGAGTAACGGAATAACGCCGAATGCAGCACCACGTTACCGCCAAAGAAGGCGAAGGCGTTGATTTCGTCGTTATTGATTAAAAAGAAGTGGAAGGGGGTTTTTACCGAGTCGGCGTGCGAAACCAGCCGCATCCCCAGCCCGTTAATGTACTGCACCAGCAAAGGGTCGTTGATCAGCGGGGCGCTACCGCGCAGCTGGCGCACATAGTAATCACCCATCTGCATCTCTTGCCCGATAGAGAGCGTGCTTCCTGCCGTGGTGCCCATGTCCGGCAATGAATCGGACGAGTCAGCGAAAGCGGGCAACACCTGACCGACCGTCACTGCGGCAATCAGTGTTGCAACCAGTGTTTTTCTCAACTGCCTGAACATAACCACTGTCCTGTATGTTGGAGGTGCTAATTTGACCGATGAACCGGCATATCGTTCATCTCTGCTGCCCTGCGAGTGTAGCCGTGTTACCGCATGAAGAAAATCCCATTCATCAGGCTTTTGCGGATTGTGACAGGGATACAAAAAGCGAAAGTCTTTTTTGTGACAATTAGATACAATTCATCGTCTCACTCCCGCCAATCGATTCAGGGAAGGGTTGTATGCTCGAAATGTTAATGCAGTGGTATCGGCGTCGGTTCAGTGACCCGGAAGCCATTGCTTTGCTGGTTATTCTGGTTGCCGGGTTCGGTATTCTGTTCTTCTTCAGCGGTCTTCTCGCCCCCCTGCTGGTGGCGATTGTGCTGGCGTACCTGCTGGAGTGGCCAACAGCGCGCCTGGAACATATCGGCTGTTCACGCCGCTGGGCAACGAGTATCGTGCTGGTGCTGTTTGTCGGCATTCTTATGTTGATGGCATTCGTGGTGATGCCGGTTGCCTGGCAGCAGGGGATCTACCTGATCCGCGATATGCCCGGCATGTTGAATAAACTCTCTGATTTCGCCGCCACGCTGCCGCGTCGTTATCCCGCGCTGATGGATGCCGGGATTATTGATGCGATGGCCGAAAACATGCGCGCCCGCATCATGACGATGGGCGACTCGGTGGTGAAATACTCTCTGGCCTCGCTGGTGGGGCTGCTGACGCTGGCGGTTTACCTTGTGCTTGTGCCGTTAATGGTGTTCTTCCTGGTCAAAGACAAAGAGCAAATGCTTAACGCAGTCCGCCGCGTGCTGCCGCGCAATCGCGGCCTGGCCGGGCAGGTCTGGGAAGAGATGAACCAGCAGATCACCAACTACATTCGCGGCAAGGTGCTGGAGATGATAGTGGTTGGGGTCGCGACCTGGATTGGCTTCCTGATCTTTGGCCTGAACTACTCGCTGCTGCTGGCGGTGCTGGTCGGATTTTCGGTTTTGATCCCCTACATCGGCGCGTTTGTGGTGACCATTCCGGTGGTGGGCGTTGCGCTGTTCCAGTTTGGCCTGGGTACGGAGTTCTGGAGCTGCTTTGCGGTATACCTCATCATCCAGGCGCTGGACGGTAACCTGCTGGTGCCGGTGCTGTTCTCCGAGGCGGTGAACCTGCATCCGCTGGTGATTATCTTATCCGTGGTGATTTTCGGCGGGCTGTGGGGGTTCTGGGGTGTGTTCTTTGCTATTCCGCTGGCGACGCTGATTAAAGCGGTGGTGCATGCGTGGCCGGATGTGCCGGCGATGGAAGAGAAGTAGTTTTTGTGCGGGCTGATGCCCTCACCCCGGCCCTCTCCCACGGGGAGAGGGGGAAAACACTCAAAACGGCAACCTGAGTTGCCGTTTTGCTGTTTATCAGGCGCTTGCTTTCAGCCAGTTCAACACCACGTCGTGGTGGTTGCTGGTTTTGAAGTCGTCAAATACATGTTCAACTTTACCGTCAGCGTCAATCAGGAAGCTGATGCGGTGAATGCCGTCGTAGGTTTTCCCCATAAAGGTCTTTTCACCCCAGACGCCGAACTGCTCGCATACCTGGTGGTCTTCGTCGGAAAGCAGCGTGAAGTTCAGCAGCTCCTTTTCCGCAAATCGTGACAGCTTTTCTGGTTTATCGGTGCTGATTCCCAGCACTTCCACGCCGACTTTCTTCAACTCGTCCATGTTGTCGCGTAAGCCGCAGGCCTGTACGGTGCAGCCGGGGGTCATGGCTTTCGGGTAGAAATAGACCAGAACACGCTGTCCCTGGAAGTCGGTCAAATTTACTTGCTCGCCGTCTTGATCCGGTAAGCTAAATTTCGGTGCGATGTCACCGGCTTTCAGTGGATTCATTACTCAACTCCATCCTGTTCGTGCTGCGAATAATTGACGACGCTTATACTGCCCTGCGCGTTTAATTCTGTACAGAGGGCTTTGAACGCTTGCTCGATATTTGACGCATCCTGCGAGGCAGGGCTGTGCGCGGTAATTTGAATAAACAGCGTGGGAACGGCGCTCTCGTCGCCCGGCTGCGTGCGGGAGACGAGCTCGGCAATGTTCATCTGATGGCTGTCGAACAGCGCGGTAAAGCGCTCAATCAGATGTGGAGAATCAGGGACTTCAACCTGCACCCAGACGGTCGCAGGCATGGCCGGACGCGGGCGCGCGGTAGTGCGCTTCATGACGATCAGCAAATCCAACTCCGCGCCTTTCAGCGGCAGGGTGGATTCAATAAGGGTAATGGCATTCCATGTTCCGGACAGCAGCATGATAAACGTGAACTCTTCGCCGAGCATCGCAAGGCGGCTGTCTTCGATATTACAGCCGCAGCTGCTCACGTGACGGGTGATGGTGTTCACGATACCTGGCCTGTCGGCACCCAGCGCAGTGATAACCAGGTAATGTTGTGATGAGGTTGTCAAACCTGTTCTTCCTTTGCATGGTTAAGTCTTCCTAAGGAAAGCATAAAAAAAACGTGCATACAACCGCCAGAGGGCCTCAGGTCGCTTGCTTTTATTACAGTTCCAAACGTACCATTGAGACTCTTGTTCGCACAGAGGATGGCTCATGTTCACGGGAAGTATTGTCGCGCTTGTTACACCGATGGATGAAAAAGGTAATGTCTGCCGGTCCAGCATGAAGAAGCTGATTGATTACCATGTCGCCAATGGAACCTCGGCGATCGTTTCGGTAGGGACTACCGGTGAATCTGCAACGCTGAGCCACGAAGAGCACGGCGATGTGGTTATGCTGACCCTGGAACTGGCTGACGGACGTATTCCGGTCATTGCGGGAACAGGCGCTAATGCAACCGCAGAAGCGATCAGCCTGACCAAACGTTTTAACGACAGCGGCATCGTGGGCTGTCTGACGGTAACCCCTTACTACAACCGTCCTACTCAGGAAGGTTTGTTCCAGCACTTCAAAGCCATCGCTGAACATACTGACTTGCCACAAATTCTGTATAATGTGCCGTCCCGTACCGGCTGCGATATGCTGCCGGAAACCGTTGGTCGTCTCTCGGAAGTAAAAAATATTATCGGTATTAAAGAGGCGACAGGGAACTTAAGCCGCGTTCATCAGATCAAAGAGCTGGTTTCAGACGACTTTATCCTGTTGAGTGGTGATGATGCGACCTCGCTGGACTTTATGCAGCTCGGTGGCCATGGCGTTATCTCCGTAACGGCAAACGTTGCGGCGCGCGATATGGCTGAAATGTGCAAACTGGCCGCAGCCGGTCACTATGATGAAGCGCGCGTCATTAATCAGCGTCTGATGCCGCTGCACAATAAATTATTTGTCGAACCCAATCCGATCCCAGTGAAATGGGCGTGTAAGGAGTTGGGGCTTGTAGCATCCGATACGCTGCGTTTGCCTATGACACCGATTACCGACCACGGTCGCGATATCGTCAGGGCTGCGCTGAAGCATGCCGGTTTGCTGTAAAGTTTAGGGAGATTTGATGGCTTATTCAGTACAGAAGTCGCGCCTGGCGAAGGTTGCGAGTGTTTCGCTTGTTATGCTGCTCGCTGCCTGTAGTTCAGACTCGCGCTACAAGCGCCAGGTGAGCGGTGATGAATCCTATCTGGATGCGACCCCGCTTGCTGAACTTCATGCACCGGCTGGTATGATCCTGCCGATTCAAAACGGCGATTATAATATCCCCGTGACCAACGGCAGTGGTCTGGTCGGTAAAGCGCTTGATATTCGTCCGCCAGCTCAGCCTCTGGCGCTGGTGAGCGGTGCGCGTACCCAGTTTACCGGTGATACGGCCTCTCTGCTGGTTGAAAGCGCGCGCGGAAGCAATCTGTGGCCACAGGTGGTCAGCGTTATTCAGGCGAAGAACTACACCATTGATAAACGTGATGACGCCAGCCAGACGTTAACCACCGACTGGATCGAGTGGAACCGTCTTGATGAAGATCAGCAGTACCGTGGACGCTATCAGGTCTCCGTGAAACCACAGGGTTACCAGCAGGCGGTTAACGTTAAGCTGTTGAACCTGGAGCAGGCGGGTAAACCGGTTGCGGATGCCGCCTCTATGCAGCGTTACAGCACTGAAATGCTGAACGTGATTGCCGCAGGTCTGGATAAGACCGCTACCGATGCCGCCAACGCCGCGCAGAACCGTAACGGCGTCACTTACGACGTTCAGAGCGGCGCGGATGATACCGGCCTGCCAATGCTGGTGGTGCGTGCACCGTTTAACCAGACCTGGCAGCGTCTGCCGGCGACGCTGGAAAAAGTGGGCATGAAAGTGACCGACAGCACCCGTTCAACCGGTAGCATGACGGCGACCTATAAGCCGCTGTCCGACAGCGCATGGCAGGAGCTGGGCGCCAAAGATCCTCAGCTTGCTTCCGGTGACTACAAGATTCAGGTAGGCGACCTTGATAACCGCAGCAGTCTGCAGTTTATCGATCCAAAAGGTCACACGCTGACCCAGGCGCAGAACGATGCGCTGGTTGCTGTGTTCCAGGCGGCATTCAGCAAATAAATACGAGGGCGGGTTTATCCCGCCCTTTTTATTTTCGTGCTACGCAAACGTGTGCGTGGCATAATATACCCGATTTTGAACACAAATTATCACACCAGGAGTAATGAAGATGCAGAAGCAAGCTGAGTTGTATCGTGGCAAAGCGAAGACCGTATACAGCACGGAGAACCCGGATCTGTTGGTGCTCGAGTTCCGCAATGATACGTCAGCAGGGGATGGCGCACGCATTGAGCAGTTCGATCGTAAAGGCATGGTGAACAACAAGTTCAACCACTTCATTATGACCAAACTGGCCGAAGCGGGTATCCCGACCCAGATGGAAGCGTTGCTGTCCGATACGGAATGTCTGGTGAAAAAACTGGATATGGTTCCGGTTGAGTGCGTGATTCGTAACCGTGCGGCAGGCTCCCTGGTGAAGCGTCTGGGCATTGAAGAAGGTATCGAACTGAATCCACCGCTGTTCGACCTGTTCCTGAAAAACGATGCCATGCACGATCCGATGGTCAACGAATCCTACTGCGAAACCTTCGGCTGGGTGAGCAAAGAGAACCTGGCGCGCATGCAGGAACTGACCTACAAAGCCAACGACGTCCTGAAAAAGCTGTTTGATGACGCGGGCCTGATCCTCGTCGACTTCAAGCTGGAGTTTGGTCTGTTCAAAGGTGAAGTGGTGCTGGGTGATGAGTTCTCCCCGGACGGCAGTCGCCTGTGGGATAAAGAAACCCTGGATAAAATGGACAAAGACCGTTTCCGTCAGAGCCTGGGTGGCCTGATTGAAGCGTACGAAGCGGTTGCTCACCGTTTAGGCGTTAAGCTCGACTAAGTCCCTCTGTTGCCAAAGGATGTTCGCATCCTTTGGCGTCTTACCTTTGTTTCCTATGGTAATCTTGCCGTTAACCGCCTACGATCATAGCTATTATTAATGGAATAGTTCGAGGTGGTTATGCGCTGGCAAGGGCGTCGTGAAAGTGACAATGTAGAAGACAGACGCGGTGATGGTGGCGGCGGCCCTTCAATGGGCGGGCCCGGCTTCCGCTTACCCAGCGGCAAGGGCGGTATCATCCTGCTGATTGTGGTGCTGGTCGCGGGCTATTACGGCGTCGATCTCACCGGTCTGATGACCGGTCAACCGCTGCAACAGCAGCAACAATCTCCGCGCTCCATCAGCCCGAATGAAGATGAAGCGGCCAAATTTACCTCCGTTATTCTCGCCACAACTGAAGACACATGGAGTCAGCAGTTTGAGAAGATGGGGCGCACCTATCAGCAGCCGAAGCTGGTGATGTACCGGGGCGCAACCCGCACCGGATGCGGTACCGGGCAATCTGTGATGGGGCCGTTCTACTGCCCGGCAGACGGCACCGTCTATATCGATCTCTCTTTTTACGATGACATGAAACGCAAGCTTGGCGCTGACGGTGATTTTGCCCAGGGCTACGTTATCGCGCATGAAGTCGGCCATCACGTGCAAAAGCTGCTGGGGATTGAGCCCAAAGTGCGGCAGCTTCAGCAGAATGCGTCTCAGGCTGAAGTGAACCGCCTTTCCGTCAAAATGGAACTGCAGGCGGACTGTTTTGCGGGCGTCTGGGGCCACAGCATGCAGCAGCAGGGCGTGCTGGAATCCGGCGATCTAGAAGAGGCATTAAACGCGGCTGAGGCTATCGGCGACGACCGTTTACAGCAGCAGAGCCAGGGTCATGTCGTGCCGGACAGCTTCACTCACGGTACGTCGCAGCAGCGCTACAGCTGGTTCAAGCGCGGCTTTGACAGCGGCGATCCGGCCCAGTGTAATACCTTCGGCAAAGCCATGTGATGGTGTCGTTTGAACATCTGACGCACGAGCTTGAGCGTACCGGGCACCGCCGTCTGGTGGTGCTCACGGGTGATGAACAGTGGACGTTCAGCCAGGCGGCAGGCCTGCGTGATGCCTTGCCGGGAGACTGGCTGTGGCTCGATGACAATCCCTCTAAAGCCGTTAGCGGACTGCTGGGCCGCGAATACCTTCACGCCGTTTTTGACGCGCGTGCCGGGTTTGACGTTTCAGCCTTTGCCGCGCTCAGCGGGACGCTGCGCGCCGGTAGCCTGCTGGTGCTGCTGGTGCCGCCGCTCTCTGAGTGGGCCGACAGGCCCGACGGCGATTCCGTACGCTGGAGCGACAGCGCGGAGCCGATCGCCACCCCGCACTTCGTTCACCATTTTTGCCGGACGCTTGCCGCCGATGCGGATGCCATCGTCTGGCAACAGCATCGTCCTCTCTCTCTTCCCGCTGCGCCGGATCTTCCCGCCTGGCAGCCTGCCAGCGGCGAGCCGCAGCGCGAGCAGGCGGAGATCCTCAACGCGCTTCTGGCCATGCCTTCGGGCGTCGCTGCCGTGACGGCACCGCGCGGACGCGGAAAGTCAGCCCTGGCGGGGATGCTGCTCAACGGCATCCACGGAAATGCAGTGGTGACGGCACCGGCAAAAGGGGCAACGGATGTTATTGCGCGCTTCGCCGGCGAGCGTTTTCACTTTATGGCCCCGGATGCGCTGCTGGCCTCCGCGACAGAAGCCGACTGGCTGATTGTTGATGAAGCCGCCGCCATCCCTGGCCCGCTGCTGGACAAGCTGGTGGCGCGCTTTCCCCGCGTACTGCTGACCACCACGGTCCAGGGTTATGAAGGCACGGGCAGAGGGTTTCTGCTCAAGTTCTGCGCCCGGTTCAGCGGGCTGCGGCGCTATACCTTATCCACCCCCATTCGCTGGGCAGCCGGGTGTCCGCTTGAGCGGATAGTCGGGAATACGCTGCTGTTTGACGATGCGCTTATTGACAGCAAGCCGGAAGGTGAGGTGCGTTTACGGACGCTGGAGCCGCGGATGTGGGAGAGCGACCCGGCACGCGTGGCAAGCGTGTATGAACTGCTGTGTGCCGCGCACTACCGGACGTCTCCGCTCGATTTACGTCGGATGATGGACGCACCCGGCCAGCACTTTGCGGTTGCACACGCGGGTGTGGATATCGCTGGCGCGCTCTGGCTGGTGGAAGAGGGGGGATTGCCTCCTGAGCTGAGCCGCGCGGTGTGGGCGGGCTTTCGTCGTCCACGCGGGAACCTTGTGGCGCAGTCGCTGGCGGCGCACGGCGGATCGCCACTCGCGGCGACGCTGAAGGGGCGACGGATTAGCCGCATTGCGGTACATCCCCACCGTCAACGGGAAGGCATCGGCCAGCGGCTTATTCGCAGCGCCAGCGGTGAAGATTATCTCTCGGTCAGTTTTGGCTATACCGACGAGCTGTGGCGTTTCTGGCAGCAGTGCGGCTTTGTGCTGGTGCGAATGGGCAGCCATCGGGAAGCCAGCAGCGGGTGCTACACGGCGATGGCCATACTGCCGCAGAGCGAGGCCGGGCACCGGTTGTGCGCGCAGGAACATCAGCGCTTGTGTCGCGATATGCGCGTCCTGTCGGCCCGGAACGGCGAAAAGATCCCGGTAAGCGATGCCTGGGAAGCTACCCTTAATAGTGACGACTGGCTGGAGCTGGCGGGGTTTGCCTTTGCGCACCGGGCATTTTCAACCTCGGTTGCCGCACTGACGCGGCTGGTGTTAACCACAGACATGCCGCTCCCGGCGCTGCGCGGGAAAATCGAGGGAAAGACGGACGAGACGGGACGAAAAGCGTTGCTGGCTAAGCTGCGGAGTGAAGCTGCACAAGCGCTTGAGAGCCTTGACTATTCCCGCTGCCAGCGGTTAAAAGCAGACATTTTGCAATGGCAATTTTTTCAATGACTTCTTCAGTAAAGTGGCATGGTCATTACCCCGCAGAGGCGTAAAATCCTGCTCATCAATTAAGGAGACCGCCATGAAACACGACCATTTTGTTGTTCAAAGCCCTGACAAACCGGCTAAACAGTTACTGCTCCTGTTTCATGGTGTGGGCGATAATGCCGTTAACATGGGGCAGATTGGCCGCTGGTTTGCCCCCGTTTTCCCGGAAGCGCTAATTGTCAGCATCGGCGGCGTGGAGCCGTGCGGCCCGAACGGACGGCAGTGGTTCGCGGTTCAGGGCGTGACGGAAGAGAACCGTCAGGCGCGCATTGATGCCATTATGCCCACGTTTATCGGCATCGTACGCTACTGGCAGCAGCAGAGCGGCGTAGGCGCTGACGCAACGGCGCTGATTGGTTTCTCTCAGGGGTCAATCATGTCGCTGGAAAGCGTAAAAGCGCAGCCCGGTCTGGCTTCACGCGTGATCGCGTTTAACGGGCGCTACGCGACGCTACCGACCAGCGCGACCACGCAGACCACTATCCATCTTATTCACGGTGGCGAAGACCGGGTGATTGAGCTTTCGCATGCGGTGGCAGCCCAGGAAGCGCTGGTGCGCGAAGGCGGGGATGTGACGCTGGATATTGTTGACGATCTGGGCCACGCGATTGACGACCGCAGCATGCAGTTTGCGCTCGACCATCTGCGTTATACCGTGCCGAAACACTACTTTGATGAAGCGCTCAGCGGCGGCAAGCCGAATGATGATGATATTGTTGAATTTATATAAACACTTATCCCCTCACCCTAACCCTCTCCCCTAAGGGGAGAGGGAACATGGCCCCCCTCGCCCCTCTGGGGAGAGGGGCCGGGGGTGAGGGGATTACTTCTTCTGGTCTTTCTTCGGCCAGTCGTCGTCATCGTCCCACTTGTCGTTAAAATCCCGGTGCGGCGGAAGATCCGGTTTGTTGGCGAGAAATTTTTTGTGGTCAACGCGCTTAAGGTCTTTAATCACGTTAAGCAGTACGCCTACCAGAAACACCAGAACCAGAATCCACCAGTACTTTGCAAGCCAATCCATTCGCTATTCCTCTCTGAGCGTTCGTCAGGCGACGAGTTGCTCCATAATACGTTGATACATGCGGGCCAGCAGTTGTAAATCGGCAGCGTTCACACACTCGTTGATTTTGTGAATCGTCGCGTTAACCGGACCCAGTTCGACAACCTGTGCACCCATGCGGGCGATAAAGCGTCCGTCTGAGGTGCCGCCCGTCGTCAGCAGCTGCGGCTTAATTTCATTATAGTGCTCGATGGCGTTCACTACCGCATCCACCAGCTTGCCGCGCTGCGTCAGGAACGGCTGGCCGGAAAGCCACCAGTCGACGGTGTAGCGCAGGTTGTATTTTTCCAGCAGAGCGACAACGCGCGCTTTGATCGTCTCGTCGGTCAGTTCGGTGCTGAAGCGGAAGTTGAACTGAACGAAGAAGTCCCCCGGGATCACGTTGTTGCTGCCGGTCCCGGCCTTGACGTTTGCAATCTGCATGCTGGTCGGCGGGAAGAACTCGTTGCCTTTATCCCACTCGATGCCCACCAGTTCGTTCAGCATTGGCGCGGCGCGGTGGACCGGGTTATCGGCCAGATGTGGATAAGCCACGTGCCCCTGAACGCCGTGAATGGTCAGGTTACAGGTCAGCGAGCCGCGGCGACCGTTTTTGACGACATCACCCACCACTTCGGTACTGGACGGCTCGCCGACCAGACAGTAGTCGAGACGCTCGTTACGCGCCATCAGCGCCTCAACGACCTTTACGGTACCGTTATGGGCGCTGGCTTCTTCATCGGAGGTGATCAAAAACGCGAGACGGTTTTTGTGGTTCGGATGCTGAGCCACAAAGCGCTCTGCCGCCACCACCATCGCCGCCAGCGAGCCTTTCATGTCCGCCGCGCCGCGACCGAAGAGCATGCCATCGCGGATGGTTGGCTCAAACGGCGGGTTAATCCAGCGATCTGCGTCACCCGCGGGAACGACGTCAGTGTGCCCGGCAAAGGCCAGCGTTTCGCCCTGGCCGCGCCACGCCCAGAAGTTCTGGGTATCGCCAAAATCCATGCGCTCGACGGTAAAACCGATGGCACGCAGGCGCTCCATCATTAATGCCTGACAACCTGCGTCGTCCGGGCTAAGGGAAGGACGGCGAATAAGCTGTTGAGTCAGCTCAATGACCGGGCATGACATACACTACACCTCAACGAAAAAGTCAGAATAAAGGGTTTCACTGAAACCCAGCAGCATAGGCTGACCTGGCTTGCAGAGCAATGGGCGTTTGATAATTGCTGGCATATCGAGCATCAGCTTTGCCGCGCTGTCGGCATCAACGATGCTGGCGCGCACGGATTCGTCCAGCTTACGCCAGGTGGTGCCGCGGGTGTTCAGCAGCGCTTCCCATCCCAGTTCGTTAATGGCGGTATGCAGAAATTGTGCATCAAGCCCGTCGGCACGGTAATCGTGGAAGCGGTACTCCACGTGGTTTGCCTCCAGCCAGCGGCGCGCTTTTTTGATGGTGTCGCAATTTTTAATGCCGTACATCACAACCATGTTGAATCCTTTTGCTCTTATGGCGATTAAATGTTCAATAAATTCGAAGATATATCCTTAAGTGGAATATAACACATTCAGGAATTGTCTGGATTTACGCTTCATCTTAATTCAACTCACACTTGTACGCTGAATATTCTTTCACCCTTTAAGCATAGATGTCCATAGGGTTTAAATTCCCCATAAACTCAGCGAGTAAAATAGAACTCACCCGTTCATAGGGTTATTTCAAAATATTGCTGCCCATCACACAAAATTTAAGGTTCTCCGTTCATATTTATCATAAATCCCCGGCAGTGGCGGGGTACAATCGCAGCGATTGGTTAAATAGTCTTCACAATGATGATACGTTTTCGTAGAATGCGCATAATAATAAGAGAGGTTGTTATGATTGAACGTGAACTGGGGAACTGGAAAGATTTTATCGAAGGCATGCTTCGTAAATGACATTCAGTAAGAATTGCAAGAGCACTAAAATAAGTAAAATAACCATAGTGTGAATTAATCACACAATAAAAAGGCGGCCGATAAAGCCGCCTTTTTTATGGCTGCGGGTTATTCCTGTCGCTCCCGGAGCGGGAAGCGACGACGCACCAGCACAAAGAACAGCGGAACAAAATAAATCGCCAGGATGGTGGCCGAAATCATCCCCCCCATGACGCCGGTACCCACCGCATGCTGGCTGCTTGAGCCTGCACCCGTGCTGGTTGCCATCGGCAGTACGCCAAAAATAAATGCCAGCGAGGTCATCAGGATCGGACGCAAGCGCTGACGGCAGGCGTGCAGCGTGGCGGCCATCAGCTCGTGGCCTTTAGCATTCATCTCGTTGGCAAATTCTACGATCAGAATGGCGTTTTTCGCCGATAAGCCGATGACCGTGAGTAGCCCCACCTGGAAGTAAACGTCGTTCTCCAGGCCGCGCATCCAGGTCGCCAGCAGCGCACCGATAACCCCAAGCGGCACCACCAGCATGACCGAGAACGGAACCGACCAGCTCTCATACAGCGCGGCAAGGCAGAGGAAGACCACCAGCAGAGAAAGCGCATAAAGCGCGGGCGCCTGTGCCCCGGAGAGGCGCTCCTGGTAAGACATGGCCGTCCATTCCAGACCAAAACCAGCGGGCAACTGCTGCACCAGTTTTTCCATGGTGTCCATGGCGGTACCGGTGCTGATGCCCGGCGCGGCTTCCCCGACGATTTCAACTGCCGAATAGCCGTTGTAGCGCTCCAGGCGCGGCGAACCGCTCTCCCAGCGCGACGTGGCAAAGGCGGAGAAGGGTACCATCCCGCCAGAATTATTGCGTACAAACCAGCGGTTAATGTCATCCGGCAACATGCGGAAAGGCGCGGCTGCCTGAACATACACTTTTTTCACGCGGCCGCGATCCATAAAGTCATTTACGTAGCTTGAGCCCCACGCGGTTTGCAGGGTGTCGTTGATATCGTCGATCGAGACGCCCAGCGCCTGCGCCTTACGCTGGTCTATATCCACCTGAAGCTGCGGGCTGTCGTCAAGACCGTTGTGACGAACGCGGGTCAGGCCGGGATCTTTACCTGCAAGTTCTAACAGCTTGTCGCGCGCGGCCATCAGCGCCGAGTGGCCCGCGCCGGCGTGATCCTGCAGCTCCATATCAAACCCGGCGGAACTGCCCAGGCCGCTGATCGCGGGCGGACTGCTGGCAAAAACGCGCGCCTCTTTAATGCCCGCAAAAGCTTTGGTTGCCCGTTCAATGATGGCGAACGAGGTTCCCGTTCTGGCGTCGCGTTCGTCCCAGTCTTTCAGGCGGACAAACATGCGGGCGACGTTCTGCCCATTCCCGCCCGGGCCGGAGCCGACGGTAGAGAAGACCGAGACAACGTTATCTTTCTCTTTGGTGAAGAAGTACTGCTCCACGTTCTGAACCACCTTCAGCGTCTGCTGCTGCGTTGAGCCGCTCGGGAGCTGCACCGAGGTGATGAACATCCCCCGGTCCTCCTGAGGCAGGAACGAGGTGGGAAGATGCAGAAACAGCCACACCATGCCGCCCAGCAGCACAACGTAAATCATCATCCAGCGCAGGCTGCGGTGCAGCACTTTACCGACGGCAGATTCATACCGCTCGGCATTGCGGTTGAACATACGGTTAAACCAGCCGAAGAACCCTTTCTGTCCGTGATGTTCCCCTTTGTGCAGCGGCTTAAGGAGGGTGGCACAGAGCGCGGGGGTGAGGATCAGCGCCACCAGCACGGAAAGCACCATCGCCGAGACGATGGTAATTGAGAACTGACGGTAAATTGCCCCGGTTGTACCGCCAAAGAAGGCCATCGGGATAAAGACCGCCGACAGCACCATCGCGATACCGACTAACGCCCCCTGAATTTGCCCCATGGATTTGCGCGTGGCCTGACGCGGGGAAAGCCCCTCTTCGTTCATGATGCGCTCGACGTTTTCCACGACCACGATGGCATCGTCCACCAGCAGGCCAATCGCCAGCACCATGGCAAACATCGTCAGGGTGTTGATGCTGTAGCCGAACGCGTAGAGCACCGCAAAAGTACCCAGCAGCACTACCGGGACGGCAATGGTGGGGATCAGCGTGGCGCGGAAGTTTTGCAGGAACAGGTACATGACCAGGAACACCAGTGCGATCGCTTCCAGCAGGGTTTTCACCACATCCTCAATCGAGGCTTTAACGAAGGAGGTGGTTTCATAGGCGACTTTGTACTCCAGCCCGTGCGGGAAATACTGCGACAGCTCATCCAGACGGTCCAGCACCAGCTTCGCCGTCGCCATTTCGTTCGCGCCGGAGGCCAGCTTGATCCCAAGACCGGAGGCCGGATTGCCGTTAAAGCGGCTCAGGTAATCGTATTTCTCCGCACCCATTTCCACCTTAGCGACATCGCCCAGGCGCACCTCTGAACCGTCCTGATTCACGCGAAGGGTGATGTTGCGGAACTGGTCCGGCGTCTGAAGCAGGGATTGTGAATTGATGGTGGCGTTCAGGGCCTGTTTATCAACCGAAGGCGTGCCTCCCAGCTGCCCCACGGCAATTTGGGCGTTCTGGGCTTTGATGGCGTCCGTCACGTCGGTTGCGGTCATCTGATAGCTGTTCAGCTTGTTAGGATCGAGCCAGATACGCATTGAGTACTGTGAACCGTAGGCGTCGATATCCCCTACGCCGTTAATACGGCTGAGCGGGTCCTGAATATTACTGGCGACGTAGTCCGCAATGTCCTGTTTATCCATTGAGCCATCGGTGGAGACAAACGCGATAGTCAGAATGTTGGTATCACCGGTTTTACGCACGGTGACCCCCTGGTTCTGCACCGCCTGGGGCAGCTTACGCATGGCCGACTGCAGCTGGTTTTGTACCTGCTGCACCGCTTCGTCCGGGTCGGTGCCCGCCTCAAAGCTCAGGGTGACCGTGGCCTGTCCCGTGGCGCTGCTTTGGGAGGACATGTACATCAGATTATCCAGACCCGTCATGTTCTGCTCGATAACCTGCGTCACGGTGTTTTCCAGCGTTTGTGCGGAAGCGCCGGGATAGTTGGCGGTGACACGCACGTTAGGCGGTGCCAGATCGGGATATTGCTCAACGGGAAGAGAAGTAATCGCCAGGACGCCTGTCAGACACAACAGGATGGCAAGCACCCAGGCAAAAATGGGGCGATCGATGAAAAAATTCGCCATGGAAAAGTGACCTCGTTTTGCTGCACGTCATTATTGTTTATTGCCCGCATCACTTTAGCGGCAAGGCCCAGGCCAAACGTGGAGAAATAAAGGAGATAATGTAAATTATCATGCGCTTTTCCCGGCGCTTCCCCCTTTACCGTTATTTACCTGTTAACGGCGCGGGTGCGGGGAACGTCACGCTGACCTGCGTGCCGCCGTTTTGCGGCTGCGAGAAGTGCAGCATTCCGCCGAGCCGTTGCGCGCGTTCTCGCATAATGTTCAGCCCGTAGTGTCCCGGCGGTTCGCTGGCCTCGCCAATTCCGATGCCGTTGTCACGAATGCTGACGTTGTGCGTGCCGTCCACGGCGGTTACGCAGCTGACGGTGATCTCGCTGGCCTGCGCGTGCTTAATCGCATTCAGGACGGCCTCCCGCACGATCTGCAGCAAATGCACCTGCTTCTGCGCGTCAAGCGCCAGCGAGGAGAGGCGGCAGTCGAGGTACAGCTTCGCCTGCGTTTGGCTCTGCAGGGCATCGAGGGACTCCTGAAGCGCCGCGGGTAAATTCGCATGGTTTAGCGTCAGGCGGAAGGTGGTCAGCAGCTCGCGCAGCTGCTGCCAGGCGTTGTTCAGCTCGCGGGAGAAGTCGGTGATGATGGTCTGCGCGGGGGTATTTTCCGCCGGCACGGCGTGTTTAAGCAGCGTGAGCTGGATCCGCAGATAGGAGAGTACCTGCGCCAGCGAGTCATGCAGCTCGCGGGCGATGGTGGCGCGCTCCTCCATCAGCAGCAGCTGCTGGTAGTGTTTCTGCGCCTGGTTAAAGTACAGCCCGCGCCCGAGCATGGTCGCGACACTTCTCATCAGCGGAAGAGGAACGCTGCCCGTCTCGCTTTGCCAGCGCAGCTCGCCGTAAAGGGTGTCCTGCATCAGCACCGGCAGGGTTTGCAGAGAAATGCCGCTCACCTCTGTCCCTTCACACAGCCGCCAGTCGTCGCTGGTGCGTAGCTCCAGGTAATTCATCTGCGTGTATTCATGGACAATCTGTAAAATATGCCGGAAGCACAGGCTGTCAATCTGTCCGGTATTCAGCGCCTGAGAGCATTTGAACAGCATGTCGAGCTGCTGGTGGGCTTCATGCAAATGCCGCGTCTTTTCCGCGACGGAGGCTTCGAGCGACCGATAGAGAGTATGTAGCTCGCCCGACATATGGTTGAAGGCGCGGGAAAGCTGGCCCAGCTCGTTGGGCAGCGCGGTGTCCGGCGCCGGGGTGGTAAATTCCCCTCGCTCAATCCGTTCACTGGCGGCTACCAGGTTGTTCAGTGGCAACACCACCTGGCGGCGGATGCGCCGCAGGGTAAACAGCGTCAGCAGCAGGATCCCGAGCGCGCCAACCAGAGAGAGAAGGGTCACCGTCTGGATTTTATTTTCGGTGTAGTGCTGGAGGGCGAGAACAAAGGCATCAATGCGGCCGACAAAATCCTCAATGTTAGCGTCATACCATGCGCTGTCGCCGCGGGCGATGTGCTTATCCATTTCCCGCCAGGCCACATGCAGCTGCTGATAGCGCGCCTTGACGTTTTCCGGGACGTACCAGCGGTTCAGCTTCTCCAGGGAAGGCGCGCTTAACGTCTGCTGCCAGTTCTCAAGATGCGCCTTAAGGGAGGGGCTGTTGCGCTGCATCTCGTAGCCGAGGCGGTAGCTCTGCATGCGCAGCGAACCCGCAATGTTAATGGCTTCGGCATCACGCTGGCTGCTGGCAAGCGTCAGCAGCGCGACGGTGCTGGTCAGCACGGACAGGGCAATGATCGAAAAGAAAGCCCAGGCAAGGCTTCCGGAAACGGGGCGTTTAACGGTCACGGAACGGCTCTCTGAATAAAATGGCTCTGCCACAGGTTACGGGCAGTTGTACATTGCCTGATAACGCGGTAGTGAGCAAATAGCTTATTCATACTAAAAATAAGGTTATTGATCCAAAAGCCGCTTTGGGGATTAACATGAAATCTGACGAGAAGAGACGCGCCGTCTTAACCGACGGGCGACAAAGCGGGCTTCACGGCGTAGTATAAACAGACTCATTTTGCCGTGGAGCCCGTATGTCCCTGAACATTACCGTTATCAAAGACAAAATCCTCTCTGAAAATTACTTTGTCCTGCGGAATATCACTTACGATTTAACCCGTAAGAACGGTGACGTGATTCGCCACAAACGCGAAGTCTACGACCGGGGCAATGGCGCAACCATTCTGCTGTATAATCGTGAAAAGCAAAGCGTGGTGCTGATTCGCCAGTTTCGGGTCGCGACCTGGGTCAACGGCAACGCGGACGGGCGTCTGATTGAAACCTGCGCCGGCCTGCTTGATGACGATGAGCCGGAAGTCTGCATCCGCAAGGAGGCCGTCGAGGAGACCGGTTTTGAAGTGGGCGCGGTGCAAAAAGTCTTTGAGCTTTTCATGTCCCCTGGCGGCGTGACCGAGCTGGTCCATTTCTTCATTGCGGAATATACCGATGCCCAGCGCACGCATCGCGGTGGCGGCGTGGAGGATGAAGATATTGAAGTGCTGGAAATGCCTTTCACTCAGGCCGTTGAGATGGTGAAAAGCGGCGAGATCCGCGACGGTAAAGCGGTGATCCTGTTGCAATATCTACAAACCAGCGGGTTAATGAACCCCAAACCGATGTCGCAATAGCCTGCATTTCAGATAAATCTATCCGATAAATCCGATTGAGCCCGCCCGCCCTGGGCACGAAGATACGCCCCAGATTGACCTTTTCGTTTCCGGGGCTGTGCCATTCATGCGCTACTGCGTTTTGCTTCTCTTCTTATTCTGCGTGCTACCCGTGCCTCTGGTGTGGGCGGCACCTGCGCAGCAGTCTTTCTCAGACTGGCAGGTCACCTGCAATAACCAGAATTTTTGTGTTGCCCGGAATACGGGGGAACATCGCGGTCTGGTTATGACGCTGAGCCGTAGCGCCGGCGCGAAAACGGACGCCAGCCTGCGCATCGATCTCGGCGGGCTTTCGGCCCCTCCGGTAAAAGAGCCGGACATCGCCCCGCGCCTTCTGCTCGACAACGTTCCGCTAAAACTCAATTCACAGCACTGGCAGTTAACGCCCTGGCATCTCAAGACCGACGATACAGGTACCCTCAACGCATTTCTGAAAACTATTCAGGAAGGGCAGGCGCTGACCCTGCGCGGGGGGAAGCAGACGATTTCGCTGGTCGGGCTGAAGGCGGCGCTGCTGTTTATTGACGCCCAGCAGAAGCGCGTTGGCAGCGAAACGGCATGGATTAAAAAAGGGGATAGCCCGCCGCTGAGCGTGCCTCCTGCACCAGCATTAAAAAAGGTGGCCGTGGTGAACCCGACGCCGACGCCGCTGACGCATAGCGAGCTAAACGATCTGCTGGATTATGGAACCTGGCGGATGAACAACAGCCAGTGCTCGCTGGATCCTAACCGCCGTGAAGTACGCGTCACCGCATTAACCGACGACAAAGCGCTGTTAATCGTCAGCTGTGAGGCAGGAGCCTATAACACGGTCGATCTGGCGTGGCTGGTATCACGTAAAAAACCGTTCACTGCCCGCAGCGTCAGGTTACGTCTGCCGTTTACCCCCTCCAGCCAGAGCAGCGACATGGAGCTGATGAACGCCAGCTTTGATGAAAAAACGCGCGAGCTGACGACGCTGGCGCTGGGACGCGGTATCGGGGACTGCGGGATCCAGACGCGCTGGCGTTTTGACGGCCAGCGCTTCCGCCTGGTGCGCTATGCGGAAGAGCCAAGCTGCGATAGCTGGAATGGGCCAGACGCCTGGCCCACGCTGTGGATCACACGCTAGTTTTACCGGGTGGCGGCTTACAAAACCTCGAACCGCAGGCCGGGTAAGCGACAGCGCCACCCGGCAACGAAGAACGCACTACAGCACGCTCAGCGCCTTCTCCACCACGTTCTCAACGGTAAAGCCGAAGTACGGGAAGAGCTTGTCGGCAGGTGCCGATTCACCGTAACCCCGCATGCCAACAATCGCTCCTTTTAGCCCCACGTACTTATACCAGTAGTCGGCAATACCCGCTTCCACCGCCACGCGTGCCGCTACGTTGGACGGCAGCACCGATTCCCGATACGCCTCATCCTGGGCGTCAAAGATATCCGTTGAAGGCAGGGACACCACGCGCACCGCGTGGCCTTCGGCGGTCAGTTTCTCCGCCGCTTTCACCGTAATTTCCACCTCGGAACCGGTGGCAATCAGGATCACGTCCGGCTTGCCGCCGCTGTCTTTCAGGATGTACCCGCCACGGGCGATGTTTTTAACCTGCTCCGGGGTGCGCTCGATCTGCGCCAGGTTCTGGCGCGACAGGATCAGCGCTGTAGGCCCGTTGTGGCGCTCAACCGCCAGCTTCCAGCCCACCGCCGCTTCCACCTGGTCGCACGGACGCCAGGTACTGAAGTTTGGCGTTAAGCGCAGGCTCGCCAGCTGTTCCACCGCCTGGTGCGTCGGGCCATCTTCCCCCAGGCCGATGGAGTCGTGGGTGTAGACCATGATCTGCCGGGCCTTCATCAGCGCCGCCATGCGCGCCGCGTTTCGGGCGTACTCGACGAACATCAGGAAGGTGGCGGTGTAGGGCACGAAGCCGCCGTGATGGGCGATGCCGTTTGCAATCGCGGTCATGCCAAACTCGCGCACGCCGTAGTGGATGTAGTTCCCGGCAATATCCTCTTTCAGCGATTTCGAGCCGGACCAGATGGTCAGGTTACTTGGTGCAAGATCCGCCGAGCCGCCGAGCAGCTCAGGCAGGATTGGGCCAATGGCGTTGAGGGTATTTTGCGACGCCTTACGGGTGGCGATTTTCGCCGGGTTGGACTGCAGATTTTCAATCAGCGCCTGGGTTTTATCGTCCCAGTCCTCCGGCAAGCCGCCGCTCATGCGGCGGGAAAACTCTGCCGCCAGCTCCGGGTGCGCTTTTTTGTAGGCGGCAAATTTTTCGTTCCACGCCTGCTGGGCTTTTTCACCCGCTTCGCGGGCATCCCAGGCTCTGTAGATCTCTTTCGGGATCTCAAATGGCGGATACTTCCAGCCCAGCTTCTGGCGGGTTAAGGCCACTTCCTCTTCGCCCAGCGCCGCGCCGTGCGCCTCTTCCTTGCCCGCTTTGTTCGGCGAGCCGAAGCCGATGGTGGTGCGACAGATAATCAGGGACGGTTTGTCCTTCACGCTCTGCGCTTCCTGAATCGCTTTTTTCACCGCCTCAGGATCGTGGCCGTCGATCTCATGCACCACGTGCCAGTGATAGGCCTCAAAGCGTTTCGCCGTGTCGTCGGTAAACCAGCCCTCGGTTTCCCCGTCGATGGAGATGCCGTTGTGGTCGTAGAAGCCAATCAGCTTCCCGAGCCCCAGCGTGCCCGCCAGCGAGCAGACCTCGTGGGAGATCCCCTCCATCAGGCAGCCGTCACCCATAAAGACATACGTGTAGTGGTCGACAATCTGATGGTCCGGCTGGTTAAACTGCGCCGCCAGCGTGCGCTCGGCAATCGCCAGACCGACGGCATTCGCCAGACCCTGACCCAGCGGGCCGGTGGTGGTTTCCACGCCCGGGGTATAGCCGATCTCCGGATGGCCCGGCGTTTTAGAGTGCAGCTGGCGGAAGTTTTTCAGCTCTTCCAGCGGCAGATCGTAGCCGGAAAGGTGCAGCAGGCTGTAGAGCAGCATCGAGGCGTGGCCGTTGGAGAGAATAAAACGGTCGCGGTCGTACCAGGTTGGGTCTGTGGGGTTGTGCTTCAGAAAGTCGTTCCACAGCACTTCGGCAATATCGGCCATTCCCATCGGGGCGCCAGGGTGGCCGGAATTGGCTTTTTGTACGGCATCCATGCTGAGGGCGCGAATGGCGTTGGCGAGCTCTTTACGGGACATAGTTCACTCCGTGGCAAGGTTAAAGTTTGGCGGCGAGAAGATCTTCAAGTTTGCGCTGGTCGACGGCGAACTGGCGGATGCCGTCAGCCAGTTTTTCCACGGCCATAGGGTCCTGATTGTGCTCCCAGCGGAACTCCGCTTCGGTCATGGCTTTCGGTTTTGGCAGTACGGTAGAGGTCGGCACCAGTTTGCGGATCACCGTTTCGTCGCTCTCCTGCAGCTTTTTCAGCAGATCGGGGGAGATGGTCAGACGGTCGCAGCCTGCGAGAGCGAGGATCTGCTCGGTGCGGCGGAAGCTGGCGCCCATCACGATGGTTTCGTAGCGGTGCTGCTTGTAATAATCGTAGATATTACGCACCGACTTCACGCCAGGGTCTTCCTCTACCACGTACGGATCCATCGGCTGTTTCGCCTGATACCAGTCGTAGATGCGCCCGACAAACGGCGAGATCAGAAACACGCCCGCTTCGGCACAGGCGCGCGCCTGGGCAAACGAGAACAGCAGCGTCAGGTTGCAGTGGATCCCCTCTTTTTCCAGAACCTCCGCCGCGCGGATGCCTTCCCATGTGGACGCGAGCTTGATCAGAATGCGTGACTTATCGATCCCCTGTTCCTGGTAGAGTTCCACCAGGCGGCGCGCTTTGTGAATACTCTTTTCCTGATCGAATGAGAGGCGGGCATCCACTTCGGTCGACACGCGCCCCGGAATGCTTTTCAGAATTTCCGCACCAAAATTAACCGCCAGCTTGTCGCTGGCTTCAGCAACCTGCTGTTCCTGCGTTTTCCCGCGCTGTTTACCGTAGGCAATCGCGTCATCAATCAGATGGCTAAAGTGGGCAAGCCCTGCCGCTTTCAGAAGCAGCGAAGGGTTGGTGGTCGCGTCCTCCGGCTGATAGTGGCGAATCGACTCGATATCGCCGCTGTCTGCAACCACGGTGGTGAATTGTTTGATGCCGTCTAGCTGGTTCATAAATCATTACTCCTTGGAAATAAAAGAGTTAGATGAGTGCGTTAGTTCACACTTCTGAGAAAATCATGATGGACTTAACAAAAAAGCATAGCAGACGGGGCAGGCATTGCTTTTGAGACGGGTAACATGGCTGTTATAAATTGATAACAATTTTTAATGTGTGATGGTGAGAGTTTGGCAGCCTTCAAAGTTTATGCGCTGTCCTGAGGCGATACTAGGCGGCACACCAGGGTGTGCATCAGGATCGCTTACGTCACCCTTTTGATCGATACGTGAAAGGAAAAATAAGATGGATGAGCAGTTGAAACAGAGTGCCCTCGATTTTCACGAGTTCCCTGTCCCCGGTAAAATTCAGGTTTCCCCAACCAAGCCGCTGGCGACGCAGCGCGATCTGGCGCTGGCCTACTCGCCGGGCGTGGCGGCACCGTGTCTGGAAATCGAAAAAGACCCGCTTGCGGCCTACAAATACACCGCGCGCGGTAACCTTGTCGCCGTTATCTCTAACGGGACGGCGGTACTGGGCCTGGGCAACATTGGTGCACTGGCCGGTAAACCGGTGATGGAAGGGAAGGGAGTACTGTTCAAGAAATTTGCCGGTATCGACGTGTTCGATATCGAAGTGGACGAACTCGATCCCGATAAATTCATCAACGTGGTAGCCGCGCTGGAGCCGACCTTCGGCGGGATCAACCTGGAAGACATCAAAGCGCCGGAATGTTTCTATATCGAGCAGAAGCTGCGCGAGCGTATGAACATTCCCGTGTTCCATGATGACCAGCACGGGACCGCGATTATCAGCACCGCCGCCATTCTGAACGGCCTGCGCGTGGTGGAGAAAAACCTCTCCGATGTGCGCATGGTGGTTTCTGGCGCAGGCGCCGCGGCCATCGCCTGTATGAACCTGCTGGTGGCGCTGGGCATGCAGAAACACAACATTGTGGTCTGCGACTCCAAGGGCGTTATCTACAAAGACCGTGAGCCGAACATGGCGGAAACCAAGGCGGCGTACGCGGTAGAAGACGACGGCAAGCGCACGCTTGAGGACGTGATCGACGGCGCGGATATCTTCCTCGGTTGCTCCGGTCCGAAAGTGCTGACCCAGGAGATGGTGAAGAAGATGGCGCGTGCGCCAATGATCCTGGCCCTGGCGAACCCTGAGCCGGAAATCCTGCCGCCGCTGGCGAAAGCGGTGCGTGAAGACGCCATTATCTGTACCGGCCGTTCGGACTACCCGAACCAGGTCAACAACGTGCTCTGCTTCCCGTTCATCTTCCGCGGCGCGCTGGACGTTGGCGCGACGGCGATCAATGAAGAGATGAAGCTTGCCGCCGTTCACGCCATCGCCGAGCTGGCCCACGCCGAGCAGAGCGAAGTGGTCGCCTCCGCGTACGGGGATCAGGATCTAAGCTTTGGCCCGGACTACATCATTCCAAAACCGTTCGACCCGCGTTTGATTGTCAAAATTGCGCCAGCCGTCGCCAAAGCGGCGATGGACTCCGGCGTGGCAACGCGTCCGATTCAGGATTTCGACGCTTACGTCGATAAGCTCACCGAGTTTGTCTATAAAACCAACCTGTTCATGAAGCCGATCTTCTCTCAGGCCCGCGCAGACGCGAAGCGCGTGGTGCTGGCGGAAGGTGAAGAGGCGCGCGTGCTGCACGCTACCCAGGAGCTGATCACCTTAGGGCTGGCGAAGCCGATCCTGATCGGTCGTCCGAGCGTGATCGAGATGCGGATCCAGAAGCTGGGCCTGCAGATTAAGCCGGGCGTGGACTTCGAGATCGTGAACAACGAATCCGATCCGCGCTTCAAAGAGTACTGGAGCGAATACTACGCGATCATGAAGCGCCGGGGGATCACCCAGGAGCAGGCGCAGAAAGCCGTTATCAGCAACACGACGGTGATCGGCGCGATCATGGTCCATCGCGGCGAGGCGGATGCGCTGATCTGCGGCACCATCGGCGACTACCACGAGCACTTTAGCGTGGTGCAGGAGATCTTCGGCTATCGCGACGGCGTCCACACCGCCGGGGCGATGAACGCGCTGCTGCTGCCGAGCGGCAACACCTTTATTGCTGACACCTACGTTAACGACGATCCGTCCCCGGACGAGCTGGCGGAGATCACCGTGATGGCGGCGGAAACGGTGCGTCGCTTTGGTATCGAGCCGAAGGTAGCGCTGCTGTCGCACTCTAACTTCGGTTCGTCCAAATCGGCGGCGGCGTGCAAAATGCGCCAGACGCTGGAGCTGGTGCGCGAGCGTGCGCCGGAGTTGATGATTGACGGGGAGATGCACGGCGATGCCGCGCTGGTGGAAAGCATTCGTAACGAACGTATGCCGGACAGCCCGCTTAAGGGGTCGGCGAACATACTGATTATGCCGAACGTGGAAGCGGCGCGTATCAGCTACAACCTGCTGCGCGTCTCCAGCTCTGAAGGGGTGACCGTCGGACCGGTGCTGATGGGCGTGGCGAAACCGGTGCATGTGTTAACGCCGATTGCCTCCGTGCGCCGCATCGTGAACATGGTGGCGCTGGCTGTGGTTGAGGCGCAGACGCAGCCGCTGTAAGCCTTGTGAGTCGGGTGGCGCGTTCGCTTACCCGACCTACGGGTTGAGTAGGCCGGATAAGCGCAGCGCCATCCGGCAGTTAAACCCAGTCGCGTACTTTAAGGAACTCATACAAGGCAGCCTCCGGGCTGCCTTCTTTTGGCTCGTAGCAGTACTCCCAGCGCACCAGCGGCGGCATCGACATCAGAATCGACTCCGTGCGTCCGCCGGTCTGCAGGCCGAACAGCGTCCCGCGATCCCACACCAGGTTGAACTCCACGTAGCGCCCGCGGCGGTAAAGCTGGAATTCACGCTCGCGCACGCCGTAGTCGGTGTTTTTACGGCGTTCGACGATGGGCATATAGGCATCGGTAAAGCCTTCGCCCACTGCGCGCATAAAGCTGAACGCGGTGTCAAAATCAGGCACGTTGAGATCGTCAAAGAACAGCCCGCCGATGCCGCGCTGCTCATCGCGGTGCTTCAGGTAAAAGTAGTCGTCGCACCACTTTTTAAATTTCGGGTAGACGTCTTCGCCAAACGGCAGGCAAAGATCCCGCGCGGTGGTGTGCCAGTGCACGGCGTCCTCTTCGAAGCCGTAGTAGGGCGTGAGGTCGAAACCGCCGCCAAACCACCAGACCGGATCGGCCCCTGGCTTCTTCGCAATGAAAAAACGCACGTTAGCGTGGCTGGTGGGCACAAACGGGTTATGCGGATGCACCACCAGCGAAACGCCCATCGCTTCGAAGCTGCGGCCCGCCAGCTCAGGGCGATGCGCGGTAGCGGAGGCGGGCATGGCGTCGCCGTGAACGTGGGAAAAATTCACGCCCGCCTGTTCAAAAATACCGCCGTTTCGCAGCACGCGGCTGCGCCCGCCGCCGCCGGCTTCGCGCTGCCAGCTATCTTCCTGAAATTCACCGCCGTCTGCGGCGGCCAGTTTCTGGCAGATCGCATCCTGCAGCTGCAGCAGGAAGGTTTTTACCAGTTGAGCATTGGGTTTCATCAACGTTTCCTGGAGTGCGCTTTTTGGTTATCGAACCAGTTGAAGTAACTGATAATGCCGGAGGCGATGGCGTTGGCGATCTTCTGGCGAAACGCCGTGGTGCCGAGCAGTCGTTCTTCTTCCGGGTTGGTAATAAAGGACGTTTCCACCAGCACGGACGGGATGGACGGTGACTTCAGCACCACAAACGCCGCCTGTTCGGTGCTTTTACTGTGCAGGCGGTGCACCGGCTTAATCCGTTTGAGAATATGCGAGCCGAGCGTCAGGCTGTTTTTGATGGTGTCCGTTTGCACGAGATCGAACAGCACCTGCTGCAACAGATGATCTTTGTCAGTGGCCTTCTTACCAGCCACTTCATCCGCCCGGTTTTCACGATCGGAAAGGTACTTCGCCATGGCGCTACTGGCGCCACGGTTGGAGAGGGCAAACACCGACGCGCCCGCGGCGGAAGGGTTGGTAAAGCCGTCCGCGTGAATGGACATAAACAGATCCGCACCGTGCTGGTGGGCAATCTCGACGCGGTCGTACAGCGGAATGAACGTGTCGCCCGTGCGCGTCAGGCGGGCGTCAATGCCGTTGCTGCGTAAAATCGATCGCACATTTTTTGCAATCGCCAGCACGACGTGTTTTTCTTTCGAACCGTTTTTGCCAATGGCACCGGTATCAATCCCGCCGTGGCCCGGATCGAGCATCACCAGACGCTTTGCGCCCGGCTTTTTAGTTTTTGGCTTACTGTGTCCGTTACTGGTTTTGAGCGTGCTCTCGTCTTTTGCTTGAGCCTGCTTTGCGATGCCCGTTAACGTTAAGGCCGCCAGCCCCGCTTTGAGAACCTGACGACGCGATGTGAGTGCTTTTAATGGTTTGAATGTGCTCATGCGGCCTGAATACTAAAAAAAGGGGTCCTGGTGTTATATCGTATCGTGTTTCACGTTACGACAGTCCTTATTGAGAATTGTTTTACTTTTCATTTCAATACGTGACAAAGTGACATTATGCCAAATTTTGGCGAGATTTTCCCCGGTTATTGGCTAAACGCCCCGTTCACGCCATAATCACTGTTTTTAAACCCGAAAAGGCGGTTAATACCATGGAGATACGCGTTTTTCGCCAGGAAGATTTCGAAGAGGTGATCACCCTTTGGGAGCGCTGCGATCTGCTGCGTCCGTGGAACGATCCGGAAATGGATATCGAACGTAAGCTGAATCACGACGTTAGCCTGTTCCTGGTCGCGGAAGTGAACGGCGAGGTCGTCGGTACCGTGATGGGCGGCTACGATGGCCATCGCGGCTCGGCCTATTATCTGGGCGTCCACCCGGAATACCGGGCGCGCGGCATTGCCAACGCGCTGCTTAATCGGCTTGAGAAGAAGCTGATCGCCCGCGGCTGTCCGAAAATTCAGATCATGGTGCGGGAAGATAACGACGTGGTGCTGGGCATGTATGAACGTCTGGGCTATGAGCACGCTGACGTGCTGAGCTTAGGTAAGCGTCTAATCGAAGATGAAGAGTACTGAGATCCACCCGGCTGACTTTGATGCACAGGGCCGCGTCAGGCTGCCGTTTTTATTCTGGTGCGTTTTGCTCCTGCAGGCCCGCACCTGGGTGCTGTTTGTGATGGCCGGCGCGTCGCGCGGGCAGGGCGATACGCTGCTGAATCTCTTTTATCCCGATCACGATGCTTTCTGGCTCGGCTTACTGCCGGGCGTACCGGCGGTGGTGGCTTTTTTATGCAGCGGTCGGCGGCACATAATCCCGCGTCTGTGGCGCGCCCTTCGCTGGCTGCTGATCCTCGCCCAGATCGCGCTGCTGTTCTGGCAACCCGTGCTCTGGTGGTTGGGTGAACCGCTTTCGGGTATTGGCATCGCGCTGGTGGTGGCGGATATCGTGGCGCTGCTGTGGCTGCTGACGAATCCCCGATTACGCGCCTGTTTTACGCAAGAGTCAGATTAGCGCGGCACTTTTTGCCGATGCCGCACTCCAACTAGCGTTGATTTAATTAGAAAGGACGTTTCAATGAAATCGCTGCGTTTACTTTTATGCGCTCTCCCGCTGGCGTTGACCGGCTGTTCCACGCTCTCTTCTATTAACTGGTCCGCCGCGTATCCGTGGAACTGGTTTGGCTCTTCCATCGAAGTCACCGAGCAGGGCGTAGGAAAAATCACCGCGTCGACCGCGCTCAATCAGGACGCTATTCAGGATGCCCTGAGCAGCGACTACCGCCTGCGTAGCGGGATGAAAACCGAGAATGGCAACATTGTGCGTTACTTTGAAGCGCTGAAGGGTGACAAGCTGGCGCTGGTAATTAACGGCGATAAAGGGACGGTGAACCGCATTGCGGTGCTGGACGATGATATCCCGACCGCCAGCGGCGTAAAGGTCGGCACCCCGTTTAGCGATCTTTATAAACAGGCCTTTGGCAACTGCAGCAGCGCCCCTTCAGACGATGGCGTTGCGGTGGAATGTAAGGCGGAAGGCAGCCAGCACATCAGCTATGTCTTCACCGGAACCTGGAGCGGCCCGGAAGGATTGATGCCGTCTGACGACACGCTGAAGAGCTGGAAAGTGAGCAAAATAGTCTGGAAGCAGTAATTTGCGCCTGAACAAACCGCCTCGCTGAAATCCGGGTATAATAGCCGCCATCAATGCCACGCTGACGTGGCATCTTTATTTCAGGAGGAGCGATGTCTCAGGTTCAGAGTGGCATTTTGCCAGAACATTGCCGCGCGGCGATTTGGATTGAAGCCAATGTAAAAGGGGACGTGGATGCCCTGCGTGCGGCCAGTAAAGCGTTTGTGGACAAGCTGGCGACCTTCCAGGCCAAATTCCCCGACGCCCACCTCGGTGCCGTTGTTGCCTTCGGCAATAACGTCTGGCGTCAGCTGAGCGGCGGCGAAGGGGCGGAAGAGCTGAAAGACTTTATCCCTTACGGCAAAGGTCTGGCACCAGCTACCCAGTATGACGTGCTGATCCACATTCTCTCCCTGCGTCATGACGTGAACTTCTCCGTTGCGCAGGCGGCGGTCGCGGCCTTTGGCGACAGTATTGAGGTGCAGGAAGAGGTTCACGGCTTCCGCTGGGTGGAGGAGCGCGATCTGAGCGGCTTCGTTGACGGCACCGAAAACCCGGCGGGTGAAGAGGTTCGTCGCGACGTGGCGGTGATTAAAGACGGCGTGGACGCGGGCGGCAGCTATGTGTTCGTCCAGCGCTGGGAGCACAACCTCAAGCAGCTTAACCGCATGAGCGTGCACGACCAGGAGATGATGATTGGTCGTACTAAAGAAGCCAACGAAGAGATTGACGGCGACGAGCGTCCGGTGACCTCTCACCTGAGCCGCGTTGACCTCAAAGAGGACGGTAAAGGGCTGAAGATTGTTCGCCAGAGCCTGCCGTACGGCACCGCAAGCGGCACGCACGGCCTCTACTTCTGCGCATACTGTGCGCGCCTGCACAACATTGAGCAGCAACTGCTGAGCATGTTCGGTGACACCGACGGCAAGCGCGACGCCATGCTGCGCTTCACCAAACCGGTGACCGGTGGCTACTACTTTGCGCCGTCCGTTGAGCGACTGCTGGCGCTGTAATGGCCTTTCTCCCTCTCCCTGTGGGAGAGGGCCGGGGTGAGCAGCTGTGTTTAAAGTCAACGGCTGACGGCTAAGCTGCCACCCATTTTTTATTGTCCCGCACCATTGCATTCAGGATTGTCACCAGCTTCCTGACGCAG
>Ga0058697_10000087_pt1 | contig 50551 bp, 33 predicted proteins | sample AgamicAsMae_FD_66619 | JGI IMG/M metagenome (GOLD analysis project Ga0058697, IMG submission 66619) | Agave microbial communities from Guanajuato, Mexico - As.Ma.e | ecosystem: Host-associated > Plants > Phyllosphere > Phylloplane/Leaf | place: Guanajuato, Mexico | collected 2012-06-04
GTGGTAGCCTGCAAGAAGTCCATGTAGACCTTGTCGACATCGGGGCGTTCTTCGCGGTCGATTTTGACAGGGATGAAGTGTTCATTGAGCAGCTGGGCGATGCGATCGTTCATGAAACTCTCGTGGGCCATGACATGGCACCAATGGCAGGCAGAGTAGCCGATGGAAACGAAGAGTAGGCGGTTGGTGCGCTTGGACAGCTCGAGGGTCTCGGGGCTCCAGAGTTGCCATGCTGTAGGGTTGTTGGCATGCGATCGGACGTAGGGCGACTTGCTGTCATTGCAGCGGTTAGTCAGCGACACGAAGCCGCCTTTGGACGAAGCAGAGCTCATGGCTCGAATGGGTGAGAGGCGAGTGCTGGGTCCGAGACGAGACGACAAGGCGACGGATGGGGATGCAGAGAGTCCGAGACGCGAGAGCGATGATGATGACAATGGCATGCGCCTGATGGGTGTGTATTGTCGCGTGTGTCTGATGAGGACGTCGTTGCGCCGTAATCTCAAGACATGAGGCTCTTCGTTTTACCCCACCAGCTCCACCTCGCTCCTCCACGCCGCTCCGTCCTCAGACTTGCGTCATTCGAGGGTCCCTCCATCTCTGATCCACATCAACCACGAACTCCCAAGACGCTCATCTGCAGATCGACCGTGAACTTCCAACACTCGTAATTCAATCTGTCCTAAAACACATCTACACTAACCTTCAAGGCTTCAACATCGGCCTAAACTCTAGCCGACATTCTGGTCACATCCTGGAGTCTTTACAAACACATGTCACGGCATTTAGAGGAGGAAAGTAAAAGTAAAGTCATTGCTCGTTTCATCGGCGAGTTTTCATTTCGAAGAAAGCGAACGCTACAGAAAGCTACCACAGGCCATGCGATCCATCACATCCGTGGAAAGAATATATTGACAACGAAGTCGAGTAATAGAGAGAGAGAGAGGTCGTGAACAATACGTCGATTGACCCAGCGTTAGTGTTCTCGCTCTTTTTGGATGGGCGAATGAAGATTCCAGTTCCCACTGCCCACAACTCCCCACATGCAATCAACAAAGAAGAGAAACAAAAAGAAAAAAAAATATCGGGGTTGACTTCCGCTGCCATCAAGACAACTTCTGTAAGTCCAGCACTGTAGAAGAGAAGGGGGTTTGCCGTCAAATAGTCGTCAGGCAACTTTTAGAGCTGCGCCACTTGCACTGCTCCTTACAGGTTGTACGACCAGCTCTGAGTGGCCTGGTTGAGCGATGCACCAATGTTGTCGGCGTATTCACCGGCGTAGTTACCTTGATCGTTGTTAGTATAGTGTTATGAGCTTGATAAAAGAAGCAATGACTTACCAGGAGCACCGTAGTTGCAGACAGTGAAGTGGGGAGAGACGTATTGACCGACGTTGGCAAGACCGCCAGAGCAGTACTGAGTGGCACAGCCGACCTTGGTGGTACCCTTCCAGACGAGCTGAGAGAAGTGACCCCACTTTTCGAAATTGGTCATGTCGGGGTTGGCCTGGCCGTAGAGGTTGGTGTAGTAGCCGACTTCGCCGTTGTAGAACAGCTCAGTGATGACAGCAGAAACGTTGTTGGCCTCGACACCAGCGGCAATGTTCTGACCGTAGTTACCACCATCGACATCCATGCTGTGGGCGTAGACGCAAGTGGCAGCAATCTTGGCGGCAGTGGCGGCGAGCGCTGAGTCCCACTCGAGGGCAGGAGCAGAGTGGTTGGCACGGTGGACGTTGTGGTGGTCGACAACGCGCTCCTGGTAGGTGGTGGCCTTGCCAGCGGGAGCGGCGATAGTGCTGCTAGCCTGTGAAGTTGTCTTAGCATTGCTGTTCAAAGTAGATGACGAAGATCTTCTCAAAGACGACGATGACGACTTGGAAGAACTCTTGGGCTGGGAGGAGGAGGATTTGGAAGTGGGAAGAATGGTAGAGGAAGGGCGAAATGATGTGGATGTGTTTTTGGCTGATGTGGAGGAAGGTTTGGAGGATGATGCAGGCTTGAGTGCAGAAGAGGATGAAGACGAGATGGACTTGAGGAGGGATATGTAGGAACTGTAGGGGGATGCGACAGATGACTCGCGCTTGCAAGCTTTGCGCGAGGCAGGGACGGAAGCAACTCTTTCAACAGTAGAGAGAAGGGAAGAGACCTTTTTGGTGCTCGAGATTTTGATTGATGATGTAGGTGCCTTCGTGGAGATCGGAGATCCCTTCGCAGTCGTCGACACCTTCTTCGACGAAGAAGATGACTTCTTATTCGTTGAAGATACCTTCTTGGAGGATGAAGTTACTTTCTTAGAAGTGACAGTGGTCTTGCTCGTCGAAGTTGCCTTCTTGGAGGTCGTGACTGTAATCTTCTTCGTCGAAGTAGATGCCTTGACCGTTGAGGTTCTCTTGATCGTTGAAGTGGCACGCTTGGCTTGGGAGGAGGAGGAGGAGGAGGCAGGACGGAACATCTGAGCCATGAGGCTTTCGAAGTTCACACGAGGTTGTAAAGAATCACGAGAAAGAAGATTATGAAACGATTCAAGTAAGCTCACCTGAGTGGTGGCTGCAGGAGCAGCAGAAGAAGAAGCAACAACAGTGGGTTCAGCAGAGGGAGTCACGGTCCAGTAGCTAGTCCAGGCACTGGTGTAGCCGCCCTGGGCAGGGATGGCAGCCTTGGGCTCAGCGGACGATGAGGCAGCGGCGGGAGCTGAGGTGGCCGAGGAGATGACGGTGACGACGGGTGCCTCGCTGGTGACAACAGTCACGGCAGGAGCAGCCTGCTCGACCGGAGTCGAATAAGCAGCTGGGGCAGCTGCCGGGACAGTGACGGGGATAGTGACACCCTCGGTCTCGGTAACGTAGACTGTCTCGTAGGCGGTGTCATAGACGGTGTCGATCTCAAGATCGCGCTTGAACATGGGGCCGGCGAAGGCGCTGGCAGCCAATGCGGCTCCGGCGAACAGAGTGGAAGTGCGCATGATGATTTCTTAGAGTTTGTTGATTGTTGATTGTGAGGTTCGTTGTGTTTGAAGGATACCAGATCCGGGAAGTGTTGAAGGCTTGAAAGACTGATGTGCCAGATTGTTAGTGACCACTGCTACTGTTGTTGCGTTCTTCTGCTACTGCTTTGGTGTTTCCAAAAGATAGCAGAAGCAGACGGCTTTTATATATGAGTGATAACCGATAGACGATAACGAAAGAGTGACAAGACGATGATGCACGGAGGTTGAACAGCCAGGGTGCTCGATTGGTGCAATAATGCCGTTCGTTGTCTCTGCGGAGGAGTACAACGGTGTGCTCACCAGGGAACGAGTGTGTGTGCAGGATGCTGGGCTGGATCTTATCGATCTTCGAGGGCGAACGGTGATGTTTATATAACGGCCAGGGCGATAGAGAATAGTCCTTAGGAAAAAGTGTGCACTTACGTGAAAGTCCTCACGGAGGGAATGGCTTGCAGAAAGTGTGGTGGGGGGAAAGAGTGAAATGCAACCGTTAAGGCGCGTGAACGAGTGACAAGAAAGAAGCGGTGGTGGACAACGAGAGAGAAAGTCGATGTGGCAGCGTGATGGACGACTTTTGAATGGGAGTGTTGACGGGGGCTAAAACGTTAGTGGCCGCACTAGTAGGCACAACTCCTGTTACCGGGATGTAAGTGAGAGTGGACCTGGATGAAACACTCTCCGCAAATGCAGGTGGCCGTCGTCGATTGCGTGGGAGCACCGTTAAAACGCCTCGCTGGGCGGACGGCTCCTTGGTATAAGGTTGGCTGCAGTAAGTGCTGAAGAATTGGCCTGTTCGGGATTCAGGGGACCTAGTCGTTCTTCAATCTAGACAAAGTTCAGGAGACTAGCATTGACATGTGGTTCAACTGTCACTCCTTGCTTCTTGCTGGGTGTGGAATGTGTCTTTCGTATTCGAGTCTCTCCCCCAAACATCGAGTCTCCTCCGCAACCGCCTCATCGCAGGAATTCGCAGCAATGTAAATCATGGAACAAAGGACTGGAGAGCCGTGATTGCCTGATGTTCAAACCGCGTCAGCGAAGCCCTCCCAGGTCCAACCGCGGCCCGGCACGAGAATCAAGGTACCATCGAAGTTTCATTCGTTGTCACAAGAAAAGTTCCTGCGTTAGCCACACATCTCTATACTGTGGGGTACAAGCCCCTGCCTTCTTTCGCTTCCGGAGTTCCGACGGGAGTCCAAACATGCTTCTTCACACGCTCGTATGACAGCGCCTCGCCTCTCGCTATACCGCCATGCGAACTTGTCTTTCCGCCATTTTCCAAACCATCGCCACAAGCGCCCTCCTGAATCTCGAGCGTTTGGCTGCCAGGGGAAGACGTGGTACAAGGTTAAGCGCCGGCGAGATCTGTACGGCGATTAGGTATTCCAACAAGGTTTCGCGGCCACGTAAAAGTAGCGTGGGAAAAGGAGGGGCCGTTCAGCGTACTCGAACTCTTCACCCAAAAGTCTTGACTTGCGTCTATCAAAACACAACTTGGACCTACGCCATTGTTGTCACAGTTTGCATCTGTCTTGCACTCTGATACGGCCTCCCAACGACCCCTTTATTCGCATTTGACTCACCTAGCACACCCTTCCACTTCTTTCTTTGTTCGGTTCTCGATACACCCGACCCACGATCCAACAAGTCAAAGGGGTTCTCGATCATCAGACAGCTCAGTTGTTCGAGGCTCGTCAATGCAAATCGGCACGACATGCCGTCCCGTGTGTAGTGTCCATGTACAAGAATGCCATGGAATGTCGTTGGTCCTCGCAACCGTTGTTCAGCTCGCGTTCTGCAACCGAATTTCTCGTCTCTCCGCAACGTTGAAGTCAGCCGTTCAACAGAATAACCGTGCCTATCTATCACCAGGGTAGCAAAGCGGCCGTCTGGACAGGCATTTTCGGAAAGATGTGCGTCATGATGTGAGGGTGAAGTGTCGCAGCATGCTCTTCAACCACCCAGTCGATCACGAAACGTTCTGCTATGGTCAACCCGAAAGATAGCGATGGACCAGCAGGAACAGATGTCCAATGATGCGGCTCTAATCTTGTCCAGGCTGCTCATTGTCTATTTGCCTGAAACTTGCAGACAATCTCGACTTCTTGTGCGTCCATATTTCGTCGTAAGACACGGCAAGACCAGCTGAAGACGTCTATGAGGCCTGCTCTCTTCTAGAATCCATTCTTGGTCGAACATGACGCTGGACTCATCTGCTTCGACATCAGAAAAGCCGACTCATCCATCCATTACGATGCTCGACTAAAAATCGATTAGGAGGTACATCGGTACATGTATCTTTCAACAACTCTGTCGAAGCCATTGAGAAGAGCGTCCGGCTTGGCCCACCTAGTACGACCTGTCCCATGGAGCACGTATGTAGTCGCACGCAATACATCCACTATGCACGTAGGATCTCCGAACCGTCCTTGCTCGTTTCAGGAGTTGTAACTTTATTACCTCCCATCATATATCTCAATACCCAAGCTAGGGCTCGCAGTAAGGTACGTACCAAGCAGACAAAATTTTCGCGAGCATTGACAGGTACAAGCAATGCTGGATGGTACGAAGAGCGTACGCGCAAGCAGCAATATCAAGCTAAACACACTGTTGAACTCTGCAAAGATGGCGGTGCCCACTTGGTCCATACAGTCTACTAGCACTTGCATCCCAACAATCTGGACATCTCCTGGCCGAGGGCTTTGATGTGCGGCTAGAGGGAATCGACTAGGCGAGTGCCATTCGATATCACAATCGTTGCTACGTGTGATCCTGCAAATGATCGACGGGAAATTGACATATGGGACCTGAGTTATACGAGCTATGCATGGCTTCGATATTTGCGAGAACCAACACCTGCTCAAGTTGGCAATAGTGGACTTGCTCGGCAATTGAAATGCAATTTCTCCGTGTGCAAGGGTATAACGCGTATAGCCATAGAATTACACGTTGGCTTCGAGAACTGGATCGTGTCCATCGGGATGCAACATGACTTAGGCTCTCTTTGGACAAATTCCAGTCTGGAATTCACTGTACCTTTTCATAGCAAAAACGACGCTTCAGACCTTGATGAGATGGGCGCGGGTGTTACAGAGTTTCGCACATGTGCTGGTAAACAATCGCCATTAAAACAACATATCACCCTGGCTTGACCTCTGTATCAGCACCAATTTCGTCGTTGGCCTTGTCCATATGAATATCGATGAATGACGACGACGACAATAGCGATGATGACCACCGGTCACGATCCATCAAGAATCTCTGTTTCGGCATTGCGAAACCGTCACAAGAATTTTAGGCCTGCGAAACTTGCTGCAAGTCATGCATGGTTCGACCACGGTTTCACGAAGAGAATGACAGGCAACTTGTTTTGTGCCTTGCGATGCGATTTGCGGGGAACCGAAATGAAGAACGCGAGGGCTTTTCGCGAATCTCGAACCTGTTCGTCTTCATCACAATCAAAGGCCGTCCACAATATCAGAGCAATATCAAGGATCGACGCAAATCTCTCTTCACGTCAGATCTTGTGTCTGAGCTTCAGGGTTTGCAAGCCGCCGTCTGTATATCTCTTGCGTCTAGTATGGACCGTCAAATTCTAGACGCCCGGTCGCAATGACGACTGCAGTCTGTGGTATTTCGGCACCTGACTCAAAGACGGTCAATTCTTGAGCTACCGAACGATTTATACGGTGTGTAGCCACGAGGAACCGTCGGCGTCCGAACAACTGTCAAGAACGACGTTGACTTCCAGTCGTTGCTATCAGATAGCCGTTGGAAGAGCGAATCGCGCCTGCCAAGCGAACTTTACAATTCAATAGCCGTCGCAAGGTACGACTCGTCTTGAGACCAAAGCAGGCTCGGCTCTCGTTCGCCTATAACGAAGGCTTCCTGTCGACAAACGTTCGGACCGGATCCTAGATCACATGCACAAAGGCTTGCCGCCATGATCAAGGGCCGCGAAACATACACGCGCGGAGTCGCAGCTATAGAGATGCACAGTACTTTCAAGATGGCAGATGAGTTCCAAAGAGAGCCCATGATCTGACGACTCTCAGTGGATGTCTCCTGTTCATCGTAAGTGCTATGCATTTCTATAGCAAGACATCCAGCACTCTTGCGACTGGAGATGCCTCACCTATCATTGCTCTTAGGATTGCATACACGCGGGATGAAAGCTATGAAAACGCATAGTCCTTTGAACATCGTAGACGAGTTCCAATGCGAGCCCACGATTGTATGGAGCTCATTGAATACTACTCGCTTCATATAATTCCTGGTAGTCATCTACGCCGACGCAAAAGCGACTCAGAGGTAAGTGTCAAGCAGAGGTTTCGGTGCGTCTGAATTCGATGTTGAACATAACCAATCATCAACAGAACGAGACATCGTACGAACATTGTGCTCTGCGAATTTTGACTTCACATTAAAAGCTCTGACGATCCACAAGTAGGCCAAAGATAAACACTCAATTGAGCGAGTTTGCTTGAAACTCCACGCGATGAACCCCGCTCGCTCTGGTGTCGTCCCATACCCAGAGCCCACTCAAAACTGACATGTTTCCTCTCCTATTTCCTCTGCTTGTTCCTCATGCTATTTTCTTTTCTTGCTTTGGGTGCCATCCAATCACGCGACCCAAGGTTTCACAAAATGTCGTCCACCGAACCCCCACCAAGCTACTATAACACCACTCTCCTCGAGAAGCCTGTTACCGTGTCCGAGAAGCCCGCCAAAGCAGCCACTTACCACATCACACTCCAAAGATGCAAGAAGCTCATCTTGCTAGAAAGTGGCCGTTATGGCGTCCAAGGCGTCATTGAGGACATGGACTTTGCAATCACCATCTCATTTGACAAAGACTGGTTCGAAGTGCGCAAAAAGATCTTCAATCTTTACCAGAAAGCATGGCCTGAGCACATGCGCCGTGCCAACACCGCAGACTTTGGACTCTCCATGAGCGCACAGTACTCTATCCGAGAGGGCAATGTTCTTGGTCACATCCAACTGTTGGACAAGGCCGACGATGGCCTCTGGGACTTCCTCAAACGTGACGACGTACACATCATCAACTTGATCGCATCGGCCGCGCCACGCTACAAGGAAGCTCGCGGGCAAGTCTGTCGTAACCCGAGGAAGTCACTCGTCGATGGTTTGGAGTTAGCTGCAGTCAAACAAGATAGGGAGGTAAAGGGCAACAACATGAACAACAGCAAGAGCAAGAACAAGCATCGCTGTATTCTGCAATAAGGGTCTTCTCGAATTCCGTCTCTACTAGCCTACCCTCGGACGCCGCTTTCCAAAGATTGCGCAGGGACATTTCACTCTTCTTCATCACAACTATTCAGAGGAAGGACAGCAGTCCAGTCCCCGCCTGCCTGTCAACTGATATCGTCGAAAAGCAAATTTTATTCCAACCGGACCAATTGTTGGTGTATTGGAGGGTCTTGTCTCAACCAGACTGACTGTCAGGGTACGTTAGGCTCTTTGTGTTTTCAGAAAAAGTAGTCTATGTATCCCTTCCAAAAAATCAATTCCTAACGCTTTCTACTTCATCGTGGTCTCCCACTAACGGTTTATGTCTCTTGCCGCATATCTGTTGGGGTTTCACTCGGTGAACGACACATGCTATTCTCTCCCAGAATATCCTCCATTGGACTAAATGGACGAAAGCGGCCTAGACCTCAATGTCACAACCAGTAGATTCACTATCATCAACCTCTTTTCTCCACTGTCGATCACAGAAGATCCATGGAAAGTCATCGTTTCACGGCCACAGCAGATGAAACTCGTGCATCAGTTTCATCAAAGCCATAGAAAGATGCAATCTGAGAATAGCGAAACGATCATCCGAGGAAGGCAAATATGGTTTGACATTCCATGAAACAATAAACACGAACACATCCAAGCTTTCAGGTTGCCATCGGCATATGCATGATACTCTCTCCAGAAATAGGACATCTTTGCGGGAGATGCTCCGTCTGATCGCCTCTCTATTGACGTGTTTCTTTCTCATATGCACGGGTGTGAAGTGCGTATAGCTATAGAAATGCACAGTACTTTTGAGAAACAGGATAGTATCCATCGAGAGACTACACACTTCAGACTCTCATTGGAGACATGTCTTGTCTGAGAGACCTCTGTGCCTTTTTATAGTAAGCTAGTCGCTCGATGTTTATGTGAGAGAGACGCCACCATCAGTAACCATGTCGTCAGTGACTACGAGACTCCTATGCAAAATACCATCAGGAAAACGGTTTTGCTTTGCGACTTAGACATAGATATTGTTCATTATGGCCGAACCTGTCTTTGAAGCACCCAAGGTGTTAATTGCCCTGAGGATCGTTGTCATGGGGGTTTTTTCGGGAATATCGCGCACGCTCTCGAGTACGGAAGTACGCTATGTCTCCAAAAGACAAATCATGCCCTGTTCGCCGTATGCAAGCAAGTCGTCGCGCTTGAAATGGTCAAAGTCGATACCCATCAATATGAACCTCTCTCTCTTCAGGGCTCCTCTGATAGCAGTAAAATGTGTACCAGAGTACTCAGCGTTCTTCTCGTTCCAAGGCTGAACGACATATTGGCGTTCTCTAGGACCGAACAGTACAGCCTTTCCAGTGTAATGGAGTGCGTCAGAAGATTTGCGACCAGTCTCGGGTTTATGTTCCGTTAGACGATGTCCGTAAACACCGCCTTTGGTGACCATGCCCTCTTCAATTGTACTAGCAGCATCGCGAATCTGTCGAGATGTAAAGTTGTTGGAAGGAGCTCCACCAGCTCCGCCGTAGACTACGGTTAGACGTGCGCGGTTAACTGCGTCTCCAAGCTCATGTGAGATAGTGTATATTTTGGACATGTCCCGTATGTCCACAACGAAGGTTTTCAAGAGACCAAAATGGTTGGCATGCCGAAGAAAGCCAGCCTAGAGATCGTGAAACTATCTGGTCAACCGGAATTAGGAGGGAGTGGTCACGCAGTCAACTGTAAATGCAGTAGGAGGAGCAATAACTTTAGGAACAAGCTCTGATGTACCTGTAAAGACGAGGATAAATTCTCAAGTTGTCGAGGAGAATCTGGCCGCTAACAGTGCCTCCAGTGTGGTCTTTTAGTGAAGGTATGACCACTCAAGCCATCCGGAGGGCCTGGTCAATGTCCTCGACAAACCGTTGGTCGCCAGGCTCGAAGTAGAGAGTTCCATCCTCGGGAATACAGGCTGTCGATGATCAATTCAACTCCCTGGCGATCACGGTACTAGAATACCTCTTGATATTCTCATAAGTCATCAGGAGGGGTTTCAAGCTAGCGGTGTTGACCTCGAGTAAGCACACATGTACGCCCTTGACTGTCTGGAGCGGAACGGTCCCAAGTGAACAGTGTTGGCCGGTGACGATGAGAGGAGAGAATTATTTTGAAATGGGTACAAGGAGGATCGAGATCGGAAGTGAATGTAGAGGAGAGGGTGCGGCGCTAGGAAAGTAAGATTCCATGACCCATTAATATTAACAGCCAGTCTATCATCGTCAGAATGATGCGTAGAACGTTGTTATGGTATCGATACGTACCGTCGGGCAGAGAGAGAACATTTCTACGGTAGTGGAAATGACGAAAGTGAAGCCGAAAAAGATATACATGTATAACATCAAACCTGCTATATCACCATTATATCCAAACTTTGTTTCACTAACCCATCTAGCAGTGATTCACAAAGAGAGCCAGAATTAAGCATGATCGCTTCTCCATTGACATGTTCGCCCCTGCTCACGCAGTTTTCTTCTTCTAAGTCGATTCCCAATTATCTGTCCCCCTAAGCTTCTCCTCCTTTTTACTAATCGGTCTCGGCTTTTTATGCAGTTCTCGAATGAACTGCTTCAACCAGTCGGCATGCTGTTCGTGTCCTTGTCGTCGCAAGACTGCCTCGGCGTGTAGGCCCCGCCTGATCCAAGGAATTACCGATGGCCATTTCACCATACTCCTCACGTAGGATTTTAGCCCTGCCACTAGTTGACAATGCTCGAGGAACGGAAATGCATCCGGCACTTGAGGATGATATAGTGGTAGCTGCGTGTAGAGTGGTTCATCGGAATGTAGCTGGTCGTTAGTGCTCTCGAGGAAGGTCTCCCACAACTCCGTGCTCGTGTTCGGCCACCTAAGTACTTCGATGTCGACGTCTGTAGAGTCCATAACCATCTTCTCCCGTGGCATCATAAGCAGCGTCGCAAGGGTTGTTCTGGCTGGAGCAAGCGGAATGGAGTACGAGCTAGACTCCGCACGAAAATACGTTTCCAAAGCTCCGTCGAGGCTGTCATAGTCGGCAGAAAATGCTTTTGTTGAAACAAGTGCCCTCACCGCGGCGGATCTCCAGATAAATCGATTTTCAGGATATACAAAGTAGGGTTCTCGGCTTCCCTGCTCAATCCAGTTCCATGCCAATTCCTCCTTGCCCTCGCTCACGAGATGCCTGATTGTGTGTTCTAGAAGATCTCTGTCCACTTTTGAGTCGTCGTATTTGTCGTATTCATTCCACATCCAGTCGATGGTGGCTTCTCCCAGACCAGTGTCATAGCGAGTCGTTTGGGTCAGCGCCTTGAGGTGCGAAAGAGCCGATTCTTTCGTAAGAGTTCCGCCTTCGAGATGGATCTTGAACAGCCGTACAGGATCCGAGTCATCATACTCTGGACCCCGTTCGCGTCTGATGTCTGCTAAGTCACTTGTCGTGCTTTCCAGGCGACGAGTAATATGGTCGAAGTGCCGTTTGTGAGCGAGCGACACGTAAAGTCCAGCAGATCGAAGCGCCGTCTGCGGGCTAGTACCACGCAAAGCTTGCATGGAACTGATGCGTAGACTCCTCATTATCGAGTTCAGATGTTGAGCTTTTCGTTAAAGAGAAGACGGCGAGGATAGTTTGACATTGGCGACATGGCCAAGATCCAGCATAGATATGGAGCGGAAGATTTATGGTCTCGAGGCGAAACGACAACGAAGAGGTGGTTGAACAGGCGCGTCCGGTGTGACTGCGACGACGACGTGCATGCGTTGATGTGATAGCGACGGCGAGGCGCATGCATTTACCATTGAGCTGCTTAAATTGATATGTGTATCAGGACCTCCTACGTATAAGGATCCCTGCAAGCGTCAGGCGTCAGATGCAACAATGCACGCTGGAGTGAGGAGAGCGTCACAACAACAATCGCATTGTATGTGGAGTGGGTAGCAGCTATCAAGAAATCCGTAAATTGATGATTATGTACAGGAATGTATGACTGTATGCAGCCAGGAGCCAAACCTCTGTCTATTCAAACGCCAGAAAATGCTGTGCTCCACCGATGATGACAAAAGAAACAGAACAGAACAGAACTTCAATGCAACGCTTTAGAGAACCGGGCCAACATCGCTGACTGGATCATTGCTTGATGTACACCAAAATGTAAGGATTGAAGCCAGATGTAGGTCTCCTCCACTCCTTCGCGTTGCTGTTGGTGACAGAGGAGTCACTGATCTCCTTGATGCCATCAGCACCCCTGACGTAGGCAATGTAGTGACCAAACTTGAGGGAACCCGAGTGAGCGACGATAGCCTGTAGGCGGTATTTCGAGGCCTTGGATTTGTCTACGACCCAGGGCGAGAGGTCGAGCTCCTCGGGGAAATCGACGTGCTTCTTGTTCTTTGTGGGTCCGCGTGCGCCGAAACCGAAACGCATGAGTTGGATGGGCAAGACCTCAGGGATGTTGTCAATTTGGAAGATTCGAGTACGCTTAGTATTCTTCTTGCATTTGTCGCAGCGGATGGTGACGTTAGGTTCGCGGTGGTAGGTATTCAGACAATCGGCAAGGCTCACGCTCGGACGATCCGGGATGGGGACACTCAGACTGACACTAGGCGGATCGCTGTGCGTGTGTGTCTTCTTGCAGTCACTGCAGGCCCAGGAGATCTTGTGCTTGATTCGGAAGAGAGAGGCAAACTGGTCCTTGTCGATTCCCTTGGCCTTCTCGAATGTGTTGAGCAGGTATTGCAGGAAATCATGGCTGTCTTCTTGTGTCTGGCCTATGGCGCTCCAACGAGGATCACTTGATCTGCCAGTCGCTCTGATTGCGCTGTCGAGAGCACCCAACTGACTGCCGACACCGCCGGGCGAAGTGTGGTAGCTTATAAGCAGCTGTCGCATTGCGCAGGTCACGCATCTGCCTTGCTTTGGACAAGAGTTGTGACAGTCGTTCAGAAGATTGAAGAGTTGGGGTGTTGAGATGAGACTTTGTAGCACACTGCGACGATAGCACCACTGGCTTGGATTGCTCAAGCCCTTGATATTTGGTTTGCCGACGCTCGAGGGCCAGGATCTCGAGATTTTGGAAGTAGACGCGGCAGGAGATTTTGATGGCTTGCCAGTATTTGATGATTGCTCTCCTTTCAGAGTTTTGGTTGAAGTAGGTTCCTGTTTCGAGCCTTTGCTCCGAGCGGTGCTTGGTTTCGCTGCTCCGTCAAGGGGTGATTGGTGGCTGGGTTGCTTTGAGACCTGTGACTCTGGCTTCTTGGGCGATGCTTCTTCGTGCTTGCGAGACTTCTTGGACTGCTGAGAGTTTGCTTCCGGAGGTTCTGACTCAGAGAGTCTTCTCTTCTTGCTGAGCTTCGAAGGCTCCTGGACTGGTCGTGAAGGGGGCTGAGATGATGATCGAGAGGCTGCCTGTTGGGTGACCGGCGCGACTATGACCTTTTGAGCAGAGGGAAGTGACGGAGGAAGGCTCCTGGCGCGTGCCTGGGTGACGTGTTCCATTATTTGCAAGCGGCGCTTGAGGTCCAAGAATTTTCGAAGCGCGTCTTTACGACAATGTGTGCAAGAGGAAGAGCTTAGGCAACGAAAAGCTTGGATGGCCCTGCGCTTGAGAGCATTCTCGACATAAGTGGCAGCAACATTATTGTTGCGCCTTCTTATTGTCGTTTGCATGCTGCTCAATGGCCAAATAGGCAGTGACAATGTGAGGAAAGAGCTATTGTGACGCGAACAACGACAATAGGAGAGATGAATACAACCAGGGACTCGCTACTTCAGCGCTCTCTACACATTCGATATCGCAAGAAGTGAAGACGAGTGACAGACAGCAAATCACGAAAGACTACTGTTCATGCACACGATTGCGACGGAATGTCACGCTTGTTTCCACACCAAGTAGGTAACCAGCAAGCGACCAAGCACGAGATATCGGGTCCCAGAGTAATCAATGTTGCCGCGATGCCTTCAAACTCCCAAGTCCAGTCGAGGAAGACGTGATGAACAAAAGTTTGCGACCTGAAACTCGAGACAAAAAATGTCGAGGCACCTCCGGAATAGGAAAAGTCCATGCCGTCTTCGACAGACTTGGCGTCGTCACAGCATACAAAGAAATACTGGCCGGTGAAGCAGCAAGCAGCAACAGCTTTCCTTTCCAATATTGACGTTGTTGCTCAGTAGTTGAAGACATGGGCACAGAACAGGCTGGCGCAGAGTATGAAGCTCAGCATGTGCACGATGTATACGAGCAAATCGCATCTCATTTCTCGGCCACTCGCTACAAGGTGTGACTCGACAGTCTGTGGTAGTACCTCGTCACTCTTCTGACTGCCTTTTCTCTTAGCCATGGCCTGTGATTGAGAAGTTCCTCAAAGAGTTGACTCCTGGATCTGTAGGACTCGACATTGGCTGTGGAAACGGCAAATACTTGACGGTCAACCCTGATGTCTTCATTGTTGGCAGTGATCGCTCGCCCTCTCTTGTCAAGTTCGCCGCGTCGCACCAACCGCACGCTGCTGTCGTTTCCGACATCCTCGAGCTGCCTCACCAAAACCACCACTTCGACTTCGCCATCAGTATTGCCGTGCTTCACCATTTGTCCACGCCAGAACGCCGAGTAGAAGCTGTTCAGACCATTCTCGACACGCTCAACACAAACGGTAGAGCATTGCTATATGTATGGGCACTGGAACAGAAAGACAGCAGAAGAGGCTGGGACGAAGGAAACCAACAGGATACTATGGTCCCTTGGGTCATGCGCGAGAAGAAAGAGAAGCAGAAGAAGGATCGTAAGCAGCAGAACAAAGGCGATGCTGCCAACCAACCGGAGGCCTCGACAGAACAGAAGCCCGCCACACAGACGACTGGTACAAGCCTTGAGCCCGCTGGCGACAAGACGTTCTACCGCTACTATCACCTCTACCGTAAAGGAGAGTTAGAGCACAACATCGAGCTGGCCGGTGGCACAGTTGTGGAAGCTGGCTACGACAGGGACAATTGGTGGGCTATTTGCCAGAGAAAGCAGACTTGATAAGGATTTCTATCGCTTGAAGAATCTATAGTCAATCTGCGCAGGAGAGAGACTGATCTCATTCAGCGTGTTGATGACCTGGTACTTGGTCTTGTCTTCTTCGCTGAGAGGGGCATTGCCAGGTCTGTCAACAACCACAGACTGCATACCTGCCTCAATGGCTGCCTGCACCTCCTTGACATTATCGCTTAGGAAGAGAACGGTGTCAGCAGGCTTGCCCAACTCCTCGGCGATCTTGGTGTAGCTGCTAGCATCATGCTTCAGGCCGGCATTGGTCGTGTCGAACCAGTTGTCGATCAATCCCTGGAGGTTTTGCGTACGTTTCTCATCCGCTCCGCCGAGCGGATCTTGAACGTGCCCAAAGAGGAGCTTCTGTGCGAAGATGCTGCCTGAGGAATAAATGACTAGCTGCTTGGATGAGGCACTCCAGTGCTTGAGCTGAGGAGTGACATCGTCAAACAGGGGGGTAGAGTAAGCGCCGTTCTCGTAGCCGGCCTGCCATAGATAGCCTTACAAAACAAAAGTTCGAGTCAGACATTTTCCACCTTAGTGGGCCTCAGATAAGTACGGCCGAGGGTTGGAGCATGACTCACCTTGCAGATTCTTGAGATAGGCAATCTTGACATCACGAGCTGTCAAGTCCTTGACGTGGGCCTCAAAGGCTTCCGGGGATGCTTGTGCCTCGGCAGGGAAAGCATCACGGTATGGTTTGAAGTCTGCAGAGTCCCATCGTTCCTGGATGACGCTTGAAAGGGCCTTCAAGGCGTAAGGGAACTTTGACACAACGTCAGTTTCGGCGTCACGATGTTGGGATAGCACGACTATCTTGCGAAATGCAACAAGGTTTCATAGACCGGAAGGTGTGACGATAAGGAGGAGGGAATAGTGCAGATCAGATATGGCGTGTTTCTAGCATCAAAACGATGCTCTCCGACGTGATGTGGTCAGGTGCCCAATGGTGACGAGTCCAAAGGAAAAGGAAAATTCTTTCGACCTACCAGAGTGTCCTTGACGAAGGAGATAGGGCAAACAGTTCCCTCTATCGAAAAAATCAATCAGCCATCGTTATCAAAGGTTTTGCTCGTAACTCGCGGACGTTATTGATAGTGCGGTGAGCAGAGCGTAGCAAATCCCTCAACGAGCAATTTTGCTGTCCGGAACCACCCAATTGCATCAAGTCACATACCAATGTCGAGCAACACGGCGCCCACGTTCTCGTGCTCGGGAAGCATTTTTTTTGTGTTGAATTGGAGGGCTGGGCGCTATCTTCGATCGTAGTGTTGCACAAAGTGCGGTGTAAAAGTCTAGACGCAGCACTTTGGAGTGCTTCGGGAGGCTTCTGTCGGGACCAAAGCTGCACTTTGGGCAATCCGCACCTTGATGTCGACCAATTGTCCAGCACTTCTCTGCATTTTAAGGTCGCTTGTGAGCTTTGCGATATTCAACTAGCTCATCACACGTGTCAATTGGCAATTGAGAACTGGGTCCTGCGTTCTTCATGTTTCGTAAGAGCTGTGCTGTCAGACCAACTTGCACATGATAGATAACAAAGTCACCAAGCTCAGAAGCTCTCTTGAATGGACGGCATGCTTTATTCGAGCTCGATGAGCGGTGTACACAATACATAAGCTATCGCTCCACTGCATTACTGGCGCATGCTGGCGGCCACTTTTGTTCAAGGTACGGTATCGCAGTGCATGCGGGGCAATATGTGTAGCTTCGAGGTCCGAGGCAACTGCACCCGTTATACAAAGATACCGTTCCTGTGCCCATTGGACGGCTAGACGCAGACCGCAAGACCTTCTTTCGAGTAGGCGCCGACTAGAGGCACACTTGTTCTGGGATTGATAATGCCAATGCTAGCCGGCGTGGTACCTGAAGCATGTCTTTAGGTGGCGAAGGAGCTTGCGTCCTTGCGAGAAGGCTGGGCTTCTACAGCCGCCAGGTATGCACAACAAGCATGTTACTTTCCTCTCGAACACGTGGAGATCTCGAAAGCGAAATATGGTGGCAAGCGTGACGCTCGAGCAAATGGACAAAGGTCGTGGCTGGCCGTTTCGGTTTGCATATTGTACTGACGACCTGCGTGTGACCTGCTTGCCGGAGCATCCTCGATGCATACAAGCCCTCGACAGCCGGTCGATCGAGCTCGCAGGACACACGGCACAGAGGGAAATTTCTGCTATATCGACGCAGGACAGTGGACGGAAAGCACACCGCAAGCTCCAGAGAAGAATGCGTTTATCCTTCTGGTAAAGCACACCGACATTGTTTTGATGCAGGCACTCCGCTGCGCCCCACGTCCGCTTGCCGGAGCCATGCAGCGTCGTTGACGCTCGAGCTCGATACGTTGGTACCTGAGGATCATCGGCGTGTTGGTCAATACAGCACAACTGCTTGTGCATAGCATTACGAATGCTCTCCATCAATCTGCTGCGCTGTTTCATGAAGACATCACCTGCTCTGCCACCGTCTGCGATCGCAATCACAAGTTGCAACGTGACTCATCCAACTGTCTCTGGCTGGGCCGGTCTCGCAGAGCTGACTTCGAGACACCTTCCTGAGCGAAGGAAGCACTAGTTTCGTGCGAAGAATGAGAGACGGTAACACGAACACTGCGACGTACGCTCGAATGGTATAAAATTTCATAATATACAAGACATCGGCAGCGGCTTCCCGCAGCAACCCCATGGGAAGATTGATTGGTCCGAAGCCGGGGGGAGGCAGGGGTGGTGGTGAGATGTCTGTCGCCGTATCAAGCCACGTCCTTGGGACAAAGGACCGCGGGGCTCTGATTCGGACGATCTGTAGGTGATAAGGATAGACATGTGGCTACGGAGGAGTTCTAAGCGATTGGAAGAAAGAAAGCGCCGGGCTGATACGGCAACAGAACAGCAGCCCCGATCGAACAATGTTTGTTGACAGGCGGTGCATGCGAATTTAATCAGACAAAAACAGGCATGCACAATGCGTTACGTAGGGGGATGAGAGGGTTTCAGGCTTCAATCACGCAGAGAGATTACGAAGACGGACTCGTTGCAGCAGGGAGTTGTTTCGCAAGAGCCTGGTGAAATGACGCCTGCTGGGTTTCCCGAATATTCTCAATCATGTTTCCAAGACAAAGAATGACGAACAGAGACGTGCCTGGCAGACAGAGTTGGCCAAGGCTTCTGGGTCAGGTGGGCCTCGGGAGCACGCAAAAGGTGTGGCGGTTCTATTGATGTAACTAACAACGGCATCGGGCCATTTGCGGATCTGTGCGTCTCGAAGGTGACTGGTCGGGACTTGTCGCCGACGGGGTTCCACCTCCTTCTGCTGTCGTCCTGCCCTCTCTATCTTTCGACTCACACCGCTAAGCTCTCTTGTTTCCCTTTAACCTCATTCAATCGCCCGTCTCCTAAGCTTTCACCACCTTCCAACTCTCACTCCGTACCTACTGCCTCAGCTCGAGTGTTTCGCATCGTTCCTGCCAACTAGTCGCCGTTGCATTCCTCGCGTTACCCCGACGAAAGCGGTAGTCGAGAGCAAGCGCCGATAGCCGATTACACCGATACACCTCAGCTCTCCCTCTCTCTCTCCTTGGACCCTGCGACTTCCTCCATCTGTTTCATTGTTCGATCAAGAGCCTTGGACTTCCATCCGCCTGAGTGCTGCCTGTTTCTTTCAGCAAGCTCCAGAGTCCATCGACCGTCAGCTCCGCCGCCTCCGTCGTATCAGCTCGTACCTTCCAACGGCTCCCTTCGGCTTCCTGCCTGTCAACTTCTTTGAAGCCCCAAGTCCTCAGCAACTCACAAGGTCCACGTCAACCACTCTCAATTGGCTTCGAGCACGCCTACAAGCTTCATTGATCCCTTCGTCAACCTCGTGGTCTGATTCTCTGCCGGCAACAAGTCCCTCGATCCTGTACAGTCCGCCCCCACCTACAACGACAACAAAGAAGACAACAGCCACCTCCATCAGAGCTACTCCACTGCTTGACACACCAAACGCACTTCACTTTCACCTTCGGGTCCGCCCATCAATCTCCCAGCTTGCCCAATCTTGCTGCCGGACCTCCCTTCATCACACCATTTATTCGATGCTCACATTAACGACCTCTACTATTTCTTATTCATAGTGCGTTTGGGGCTTTGATCCCTTCTTCTCTGGTTCGTTGCGTCTATACTGTCGATCCACCTCATCATTTATCCACCCTCATCTCTGGCGGACTTGTTTGTTGCAGTCTTATCTACGCCATCCGTGGGTAGCACTGTTGCTTAGATCGTTCTCTCTGGTCGACACCAAGGCCATTTCTTCCGATTGGCTTGTATAGCTTTTCGGTGTCACCTCTCGTCTCCAAGCTGGTTTTCGGAGTCTCAACCCCTTTTACGTCTTATCTCTAACCCTCACAACACATCGCTCAAATGGATAGCATGCGGAAACAATTCGACCAGGACCTCCTTCTGGATGGTCGCTACCAGACTTTGTCTCCCCTCAACCACGGTTCCTTTGGAATGGTCTTCTTAGCCAAGAACGTCAAGACTGGTGCCACTGTTGCCATCAAGTGCATCACCAAGGAATCAGGCTCGGACACTTGCCCTACTGCCATGGCTGTTGATGATCGTTCCGAGGAGCTGGAGATCCATTCCCACCTCGGCTCGCACCCAAACATTGTCAGTCTTCTTGACACCTTTGAGACGGAGCATCACACGTATCTGGTTATCGAGTTCTGCCCCAACGGAGACCTCTATGAGGCAATTCGTCTCAACAGAGGTCCTTTGGAAACTGAGCACGTGCGTGATTTCATGATGCAGCTGATCTCTGCTGTCGAATTCATGCACGCCAAGGGAGTCTACCACCGCGACATCAAGCCTGAGAACATCTTCTTGACTCAATCGGGCTCGATGAAGCTTGGTGACTTCGGCCTCGCTACCAGAGACAAGTGGTCCACTGAGTATGCTGTCGGTAGCGACCGTTACATGGCTCCTGAGCAGTTCCAAGAGACAAGCTACACTCAGGGCTACTCGCCGGCTACTGCTGACGTCTGGGCCATTGGCATCTGCTTGCTGAACGTCCTGTTTTCCCGCAACCCGTTTGCTACCCCTACTCAGTCAGACCCCATCTTTGATGACTTCGTTATGGATCGCCAATCTTTGTTCGACGTCTTCCCAACCATGTCTCAAGATACTTTCAACGTCTTGATGCATTGCCTTGCTATCGACCCTGCCAAACGCTCGTTGGCTGCTGTTCGCTCCGCCCTCAAATCGGTTGTTAGCTTCACCACCGACGACGACGCCATGGATGACTTCTGTATGGAGGATCGTGATCCTGTCCGTGCCACTCTCAACCGCGAGCCTTTGCGCACCCCTTCCATCACAAGCCCCACCATCGACAATGGTGGCTGCTTCCCTTGGGCGAAGGCTCTGCGTGAGACCTCGCAAAAGCATGGTCGTCAACTCTCGGTCATTCCCGACAACGAAAGCTACACTGAGGACCTCTTCCCCGAAGAGAAGGAAACCACTGGTAAGAGTTGGTTCACATCCACGGATCCCGATTCGACTTCACTGAACTCGACCATCGAGTCTTCTCTGGGCATGTCGTACAAGTCTGCCAACAACTCTGCCGAGCTTATTGGCCATGCTTTCTCTAGACCAGTTCCTATCTCTTCATCCGTTCCTATCAAGAGCTCCAGAGCATTGGCCTCAGTCTATGGCAACATGGATGAGAACTTCTCCAAGAGCTGGAGCGATCTTTGGGAAGAAGACGAAGAGGAGGAACTGCAGCACCCTGCTTTCAGGTCAACCGCAAGTCTGGAACGCTGCACTACTGTCAAACCATTCGAGCCCAGTCCTCTGTCGGCTGTTACCGCTGCTCTGGACATCAAGAATGCTTCTGGTCGCTCCTCAACTCCTCGTGGTCTGAGCGAACTCAAGATCGCCGACGAAGCTCGCGACATCCCTGGTGCTTCTGGTCCTCAGCCTATTGTTGGCGTCGCTTCATCTGCACCCGCTTTGCAAAAGTACTCGCCACCTTCCAAGCGATCTATCGTTGACAAATGGTCGGCTCTGGGCAACCTCAGACGTGGAACCAAGAACGACGCACCTTCGAGCAAGCCTGCTCCCGTCACACCCCAGAAGACCGAGAAGTCTGAAAAGTTCAGCTTCGCTCCGTTCGGCACCAGTGCCAAGAAGCCAAAGTCTCGTGGACGCGCTACCAGCTGGCGCAAGGACAGCCCAATGGCCGCGAACACACCTTCTTATACCGCCAATGCCGCTCCATGGGAGCGCAAACCTCAGAGCAACTCCCAGGTCGCACCTCCTCATGATTTATGGCAAAGCAACCGCGACTGGCGTCGTCACCCGGAGCCTCAAAACTTCTTCAACTCGCCTATCAGCAAGCCTCGCACCCAGCCTGCTACTTGTGGCCAGCAGTTGTTGAAGTCGAACAAGCCATATGTTGATTCTCTGGATGATGACGACATTGGCGACCTTGAGTGGGTTGGAGGTTGGCACGACCTCCACTTGTAGTCCCAACGCTACCACCACACTCGCCCTTACTTTGTGCATCTCGTATTTCTCGATTCTTCCCACTGTATATTTCCTGGTTTCGGTATTCTTCTTGCAGCCCCAGTTTTCATAATCTCCTTTGTCCAACAACTCTACTCAAGCGGAAGAAAAGAAGCAACTTTCCTGGCGCACATCGGATCAGCCGCCACCGCTGGGCGGTCGATGGATTATCTTTTTCTGTACCTTTTTCTTCTGTCACATTTTCAACAACTACATTGAGCGATAACACATGGGTTTGGCCTGGGTATGGCCGGCCAAGGGGCGTTTTTCTTGTTACATTTTTCTTTCATCACCACTTCATCATATCACTGCGGGCTGCAGTAGAGTTAAAAAGCAGACGAAAGTTGGGTCTTCCTGGGAGGATAAAAGGTTTTCTGAAAGAGGGATTTTTCGAGAACGACTGACGATGTGCAAACAAAAAGCAAGGGCGAGGTTTTTCGGTGGTCCGTTTGGACTCGCTGTCTGTAGAACAAGTCTTCCAGACTCCCCACTCAATGACATTCACGTTTAACGATTTACATTTGGTTTCCTCTGCTTGAACGTGCTGTCTTCATTTTCAGTCTCGTGGTCTGTCAGCCTTCCTGGGTGCCAAAGTCTCTTACTTCCATCATCTCCTCCGAGAGTCCAGAACGACGTCCACGTTGTGGAAAGGCATCAGGGTTCCTACGTCAGGGCTGTACTCAAGGAGAGCCCGGGATTTCTAGTCTCAATAGTTACTACCTTGTGTCTCAAAGGCACAGTGCTTCATTACACTTGTGTGCGTTATACACTTCCACACGCGCAGATATGATTTTCCATCTCGCGGGCGCAAATTGATCAGCTAAGCCCTGATTCGCTATTTGCATACACCATAAGTATGCGAAATAGTGCTTGTGACTATATAACAACGTACACTATGTGTGAGAGTCTTTTGAGTGGTTGTAGATTGCTCGGGATACCTTGATGGTGCTCAATATTATGGCCGAGGGGACAACCCTGCTCCGCTGTCCCAAAATGGTAGGTCGATCCGATGAGACAAAAATAGCCGACGAACACGACTTTATCCAAGACTGTTGACTTGTCGTTGGTGCCCATGACACATCTCTAATAATTTTCTCGTCTATGTAGTAGACCACAGTTCACCTGTCTTCTGAACCAAGTCTCCAAACCCTAGCACCTTCTGTGTAGTTGCCATTTGAGCGATCGTACGCTCCAGCGTCGCTTTTCCCAGCAGATACTTCAACAACTCTCCACGATAAAGGCTCAATAATGCCTATCCGACCAGCCAACTTTGCAGACCTGCTACCGGCAGCACATGTCTGCGCCAAAGCATTCTTCGACGAAGACCTATTCGGCCAACGGATCCACCCACACCGATCAGCATTCCCAGGAGACATGTACCTATTCTTCCTACGACAACTACGAACAGATTTCTTCGACGGCCACACCAGAGTCATCGTTTCACATCTCAAGGACAATTCTGCAACTATAACTGGCGTTGCAGTTTGGACGCGTAAAGGACCCGGTGGAGATCGTCTGTCTGCCTCTCAATCTTGGTCTGCGTGGTTCACTGGCCGCTTCCTCATCCCAGCATACAATTACTTGGGTTCTCTGATTTGGCCGAACCGCGCTGCAGACCCCTCTCAACTTGATGTCCTTGAGCGTGCAGGTCCATTCACAGAACACTATTGGAAAGTGCCCGAGCGACTCGAAAACTGGTATTTGGCTCTCTTGGGCACGGGTCCTGAGTACCAAGGTCATGGCTTTGGCAAAGATTTGCTGAAATGGGGTATTGAGAGAGCTGAGGAAGAAGGCATTTGTGTTAGTTTGGTGAGCGCGAAGGGCAAGGACGGATTTTATAAGCGGTATGGGGTTGATCAGGAGGTTGGGTGGGCTAGTGAGGGCGGAGAGGAGAATCCGTTGCATGATATTGCTGGAGGTATGATTTTGTTTTCGAGGAAGTTTGGGAAGCAAGAAGGATAAGAAGGTGTTTTTCTTCGACTAGAGTATAGTGTCACGACAAGATGCTATAGAGATGCACAGTTCCTCTGCTGCATGGAAAAGGCTCCGTTGAGATTGATGATGCAGCCGACTCTCTGTGGTCGTGTCAGACATTAGGAGAGTACTTTGCATTTCGATAACTTAGACTGTCACGAGAACCGGGCTCGGAGTGTGACTACCATACGCCATACAATTATAATACAGACTCCGAAGAATTTAGTCTCTACTCTCCGCTGTTCGGTCAGTAGCATTTCAGAACTCGACCTTGTCGTCCCACACTTCCTCTACAAATCTTGCTGGCTCCCTTCGAGTACGATCGACCTTCAAGTCGAAAACATCCAATCTCTGATACCCACCAACAACATCATGATACTGCTTGCCCTCGACACACTCCTCCACATCCATATCCGTATACAGTATATCCTCTCTATCCTGCAGATACTCTATCTCTTGCTGTTTCCCCGTCTCTGCATCAACAGTAAAGCCAGATTTCAACATACCCGTAGGATCCAAAAACATCGTGGCTGCCCTCTGAGAAAGCTGCAGCGTTTGTCTGACGCCAACCTCATCACTTGCACCTCTTGCTACAATATCGATAGCTGCATTGTCCAAGAACGCAGCATTGATGATGCCGAAGCACTTTGCCTCGAAGCAATGAGCAGCCGCTCTCGTCCTATTGGCAGCCAAATTATCGTAATTCTTTCCTTTGCCCTCAACCACATCTGCTTTCAGAGCTCGCGTTGGCCATACAGCTGGCCACGTCGAAATATGGATCTGCTCTCCTTGAGCCATCAATGCATATCTCGCTAACGGATTCGTGTTCTCGCCACAGATCAAGTTGCCAATCTTGCCATACTCTGTCTCGCTAACCCGTAAACCGTGCCCGTCTCCAGCACTCCAAGTCAGTTTTTCAAAAAATGTAGGTTGTAGTTTTCGATGATGATTCAGTATCTCCCCGTTCTTTTCGATTAATACATTCGCGTTCCAGAGTGTGGCACTACTGTATCGAGCCTTTTCTGAGATGCCTATACTGATCATGATGCCTAGTTTTTGGGCTGTGGTGCGTAGGGAATCGATTTCTGGGCCGTCGATGTGGATGGACTCTGCAACCATGCGTTTGAATAGATCGTGGGTTTCGGTGGGTGCTCGTAGAGCACTCCAGATGGGAAAGGCAGAAATGTAGGTTTCGGGGAAGACGACTAGATTTGCTGAGTTGGCGTGGGCGCGGTGGGTCAAGGTGATTGCCTTTTCGGTTGTTTTTGTGGCCGAGAGGAAGATTGGCGAGACGTGACAGGCTGCTGCGCGAAGGAGTTTTGTGCCCATGGTTGTATGCTTGATGGTGTCTTTGCAGTGTGCTTGTGTTGTCCACCTCCGAGGTGCATATATCGGACAAGCTCACACAGCAGGTTGGATGATATATCCAGTAGATTGTTGTCTGGGGTCGACTCAACGATGTGCACTTGATAAGCTTAGTGCTGATTGATCAAGGAAATGGTATAGATGTATGATATATGCGGGTAGAGCGGTTACAACGGGTGTGTGACCTCGGCGACAAGAGTGGGGAAGGTGCGAACCATCTTTCCACCCTCCCGATGTACAAAAGGTTATCAATGCTTGTAGCTGTCACAAAGCACAGTGGTTTCAAAAAACATAGTAGTGTCCATCGAAAAGCGATATCAGGTCGGCTCTCTTCAGAAATGTCAATGGCCCGGGAATATTTGTGCCTTTATGTAGTAACAATCCACTCTAGACCTCTGTGGGAGAGTGAAGGAGTTATAGACTTTCACTGACCTACCCATGTGCTGACTTCTGTCACCCTTTCCAAGCTCTCACGATAACACACAAGTCAAGCTGAAGCCATAACAATGCACAGTCCTTTCCAGGCGGGAGCCTACTCCAAAAAGAGGCGATAACATCACGAGTCTCTCTGGACACTTCACATCTATCGAAGGAACTGTGCACTTGTATAGCTTTCCGCGTGACATGGCTTTGCATTAGAGAGAGAGATATGATAGCCTTGAAGCATTTTCTTCTAAATTAGTTGTAAATATGAGAGATCGAACAAATAAACCATCCTTTCTAGATCCTACTCTTACTCGCCCTTGTAGCCTTCAGTCAGGGTAACCGGACCAGTGTATACCTTTCTTCCTCTAACGAACCAGTCGATGATAGATACAAGCAGGACAACCATGAACATCAATACCGACCAGTTGAAGTCGGCGGCAGCATTTGAGGTTGTCTGAGGCCAGAACATCCAGAAGAAGACGTAGGACGAGTACAAGACGGCGAAAGTGTTGATGGGCACACCCCAGCGACCGAGTGACCATCTGCACTTGGGCAGTGACTCTGGTTGGGTAACACGGCGGTACAGGACACAGCCAATACTGACGACGTAGGTGATCATCAGAGAGGTAAGGTTGAGCGAGACGATGGCATTGAAGGCAGCGTCAGAGCCGATGTTGATGAACGAGAGAATGATAGTGAACGCGGTAGTGGCAGTGACCGAGTTGATTGGGACCTCGAGCTTAGGGTCGACCTTGGCAATCCAGTTGCTGAAAGGCAGACCTTGATCACGAGCAAACGACCAGGTTTGGCGAGAAGTTGACAAGTTGTAGGAAAGTGTACCAGCGTAGATCAGGATGATGACGATGGCCGAGAGAGTGTTGAAAGCGGGCATGCTGAAGGCCTTGGTGAAGACATACATGTAGGGGTAGCCTGAACCATTGCTGGCGTCGTCGATGGTACCAGACAGATCGACGACACTGAACATGTAAGTGATGAGGAAAACGAGACCCAGGGCACCGTTCAAGAAGTAAGACCACATCATTGCTCTTGGTACGTTTCTTCCAGCATCTTTGACCTCTGTTCACGGGTTAGTTCTGATATTTGGCAAGATCAGAAACAGTTGGACTTACCTTCCGAGACGTGAGCAGCTGCATCGGAACAGATACAAGCATACACGGCTGAAACTTGACCAACCATCAAGGAGAGACCAATGGAGCTCCAGCCACCAGAGTTTGTGAAGGTGCCAAAAACGTCCGATGCCTTGTTTCTAGGGGCCAGGACCCAGATCATTACGATGATCACCAGGAAGCCAAAGACGTGAACAATCATCATGATGTTCTGGAAGACAGGCATAGCCTTAGCTCCCCAGATGTTGGTTGCCCAGACCACAAGAGCAATAGCGATAACGAATAGGGTACCCTGCCAGTTCTTGAACACGTAGTTGGGGTCATTCTCGAAGATCAACGACTGGATCAATGTGCCAACCAAGTAAGGTCCAGAGGCAGTACCTGCTTGCCAAGAGAGAGTTGACATCCAGCCTCCGAGGAAGCTCAAAATCTTCTGTTGCGAGGGAGGGGCAAATTCTGAGATCCAGTGGTATTGACCGCCAGCCTATTATAGTCAGAATGATGCCTAGAACAATCCTATGGCATTAAAACGTACCGTCGGGCACATGCTAGCCATTTCCGAGAGGGACAATACGACAAAAGTGAAGCCGAAAAATGTCCAAATGTATGACCAGACCAAACCTGCGATACCACCGTTGACCATTCCTTGTGTAGTTGCAGTCAAGAGGACCTCCCAGGTTCCTTGGAGAATGATAGTAAAGGCGATAGTCGAAAGAGTGCGGAAGTTTCTTCTAAGCTCCTGTTTCTTGCCCATACGCTTCATCTCACGCGCATCGGTGCGGGTGAAGCCATCGTCGTTCTGAGCGTTGCGAAGATGACCATGGTAATCAAGGTCGGCATCATCATCAATGCCGTCAAAGCTGCGAACTTCCTTAGATCCAGATGTAAGACCAGGTTTGGTGGCAGTCTCGGGCATGACACTAGCCGACGAAGAGGATGCGATGGTGTGGTCCATGGTGTCGTTACTGCCAGGGCGAGCTTGAGCAACAGACATGGTTTACGAAGCTCGACGAAAGGCGGCCGGGAGGGAGCTCTGATACTCTTAAAGGAAAACGGACGACCTGCCTTAGCGGGGCGCGAGAGGTCTGAAGTTATCGTAAAACGACGGCCCGTGCGATGTGTATGCGAACCTTGACCACCCTAAAGGGCTGGGCAGTGCGTGCGGATGGGGGATGTGGACCTTCTGCCGGACGTTGAACTCTACCGTAGACGAACGTCCGGAGATGGACGCGGCTTGAGCGTTCTCTTGTGATATATTATAGTTTCTACAGCAATATTGTTATTGACCTTTGATTGAGAATAGTCACACGGATAAACAGCCCTTGATGCCTCTTGTCAAGAGCCTTCCCAGGAGTGATGGCTGCTTGTCATGGGTGCCGAGCTCTGAAGGATTTCACCTCAGCAAGCCGAGTAAGTGATCTGCCTGGTGCATACAGCGCACGGAAGGTGCAGGCCTATGAGACGTCGGCGGCGAAACAATCTCGCTAGGTATTTTAGACTTCAAGATTGGTTGAAGCCACAGAGTCAAGTTTTGGGAAGCCAAGTATCCACAAGCGATATAGCCGTCTGGACATAGAGTTTTCGAGGGCACAGCAAAGACCCTTGAGATTGTAATATATTAAGCACAAAGAGCCGAATTGACCCTAGAAAACAGTGGCGATGGTTGCAGGATGGTCAGTGTCGATCAGTCAAGCGAGTCGATACGTCTGTCCTGCGTAAAAGAATTGGTTGTTACGTGCGTTAGCAAATGGTTGGCCGTTGAACGAGTAAGCAAAGAGTGTCTAGGCAAGAATAGGAAGCGGGACGAGCATGGAAGAAGTTCTGGAGGCGTTGTGGATGAAACTAGAAGCGGCGGGAGGATTTAGAGGCGCATGCAAAATTTCCGTACGATTGGCTAGCCACGAGGATATGCAGGCGAAGGCAAGAGGGTATCCACCAGGTTAGTAGCATGGTGGAACATGGTGTGAGAGGTGGATTCAGCAACAAGCCAGTCGTAAGCTGATGGTGGTGCAGCAGTAATGATTAATGGTCAATTGGTTTGAATGAGCTATGAAGTGCTGTGTGACAAGCTTGGACGACGGCCCAGGGCGAGATGCGACCGAGGAAACAGCTGGGGCAGCAGAAGAACTGCAGGTCGAAGCACTCCCCTGTCTATCTGCAAAAAGCACGACAGAAGGCCAATTGGATCATGATAGGCGGAAAACTCGACTGAGCATACAGATGATGGTGTTGATGTGAAGAAAGACGCATAGCAGGGAAACATGGCGGCAGGAGACGCAACGGTGAAAGCAACTCTCCTCGGCACTCTGTACAGAAGGAGCGCCCGGTCAAAGCTCCGGATGTTGGCGAGGTCCCTGACCCATCGGCTCAGCGTGCCTATTGAGAATTATGAAGCCGAGGTGAGAAAGGAGCATACATAGCACACACACAAACATGTTGCAGTCAGACGCCGACAACTACTTCCAGACCTCGTGAGCGACAACAAGACCCGATGTAAGAGAAGGAGAGCGTCTGCTGAGACTCGGTGACAAGGGACTCGGTCGCCGAACAACATCGCAGACAGGCCAAAGCCTCCAACAAGAATGGAAATCCCGTCGCCTTGACCTCCAAGATCCTCGCCATCCACGCCGACCCTCAGGACCCGGATGCCGTCTATATCGCCGAAGCTGCTGGTACTGCACGACGCGTTGTCCTCGAGGTGTGTGGCCTTCTGCTCAATACCATCCTCCGACCACCACTAACACAAAGCAGACTGGCGAGAAGTCAACCGTCTACACTGGCGCTGCCGCCCCTCTGACCTCCCTCACTACCCTGAGATCACCATCCGCCGAGCCCATCCTCTTAGCCGCATGCTGGGACAAGACAATCCACTCCTGGAATCTCAAAACACGTAGACCCCTACGCCGCTACACCGGCCACTCGGACTTTGTAAAATGCGTCCTCGCAACTGAGCTCTCTGGCACTCCTGTCTTGCTGTCGGGCTCTGCAGATTCCAGCATCATAGTCTGGAATGTCGAGACAGGCAAAAAGCTACACACACTCAAGGGTCACGCTCGCGCTGTTCTCGATCTTACTCTCGATCCTGCAGCAACCACAAAAGATGAACTGTGTCTCTTCAGTGCCGACACCGTTCGCGATATCCGCAGTTGGAAAATCACTCTTGACAGCGCATCCGAGCTGCTGACAACACCACTGCGACCACATGAGACTTCCGTCAACCGCTTGCGTTTCGAGGATTCGCTTGTCGTAGACGCCGCAGACGCCGATGCTGATGCAGACCTCTGGACTGCATCTTCGGACAAGACTGCCCAGAGACTGGTTCGCTCGCGCAATTGGGAAACAGATACCACCCTTGCTCATCCTGACTTTGTGCGAGACATTGTCATCGATCAGCAAGCTGGATGGGTCATCACCGCGTGTCGTGATGAGGAGGTGCGTGTCTGGAACTCTTCTTCTGGAGAGTTGGCTTGTGTCTTCAGTGGCCATTTCAACGAGGTTACTGGTCTAGCTTTGATGCCTCCTGCACAAGGCAGTAGAGCCAGTCGTGTTGTCAGCGTCAGTATTGATGGCACGCTCAGAATCTGGACTCTCGATCCCGCTGAGATGAGAAAGGCCCAGGAGGAGTACGAGCGCCAGCAAAATGGCATCGAGGTCGAGAAGGAGCCCGAAGTCAAGAAAGAGAGCATGCTTACCGCCGAGGAAGAAGCCGAGCTGGCCGAGTTGATGGACTCAGATGACGAGTAGACGCTGCAAAACATATAGAATTCATTATTGTACAGTCTAAACAAGGCGTCTCTTTTATCTAACAACGTTCATGACATTCAAAGTTCCTCCTCCTCATCAGCCAAACCAACCAATCTTCGTTCTGCAAGCGCAGAGATCTTCTCACCCAAGACATCGCGTTCGAATCTTGCTGCAATCCTGACAGCAGCCTCGAGCATCTTACCCGATCTATCCCTCATCAAGCTAACCATCTCCAACGCCTTCATACCTCTGTCCTCACCTTCTCTGCACTCCGCAGCCAATAACTGCAACAGCACCTTGTCCACATCAAGCTCACGCTGCGCAGCCTCCGTCTTTTGCGCATGAGTAGCATGCGTATTGTTCACCAGATCATCCTGTAAACTCAGCAACACCGAGTTGCGCACATACTCCTCTTCCAACTTTTGCACCATGCCATCTTCGTTTTCATCTTGCTTGTCTTCGTCGCGAGCAGTGACGGGTATCTTGAATTCAAAGTCTGAGAGCAGTGGACGAGGGAAGTAAGGGTATTGCTCGCCTCCCTTGAGAATGATGCAGTGGAATTTGTCCATGGCGACTGCGACTGGCCAGTATGCTTCTTCCTTGCGACCAGAGGCTAGACGATCGAGTTGGTTTGTATCGAGTAGAGGCACCCATTTTGCTTGACCGGGAGTGCGCCAGTGTAGACATACTAGCAATACGCCTTCTGAGTCGTAGATGCAGGGGTCGCCTCTATCGGACCAAAAGACTGATTGCAGTTCTGATTGCTCGGGTAGAGGGATGATGTCTTCAGATTGGCAGACCTCGTCGCGCTTGACGTTCTCGATTGTGTAGACGAGTTTTGCTGTGCCGTCGCCTCCAATGGGACCGTTGCCGACTGTGAGTACATAGTCGCGCCAGGATGCGCATGCAACAGCTGGAGTGCTCTTTTGTCTGTATACTCTGAAGGGCAGACCATACAGTGTGTAGACTCTAACGTATCCCTTCGAGGTTGTGACGACCACGAAACTGGTGCTCAGACTCAGAGACGTGACTTCTTCTCCAGCAGGCAATTGTGTTCGCCAGTCTGTTCTAGATGTCCATGTTTCGTGTGGGCGGAAATAGATCAGACTGGGATGTTGGTCCGAAGATGGGCATGAGAAAGCTGCACCGTGCTCACCGAGACAAGCCTTGTCGTACAGGAAAGGATCTGTAAAGTGGAAGTCACGATGAGCAGCACGATCGTAGAACTCCACAGTCACTGTGTGGTGGGTATCCTGGTCGACTGTCCAGATGAAGCCGGTCAAGTTCAGGCACATGTAACGACGATTGCCTCTCCAAGGGGTACTACCCGGTTGGAAGGGGTCGTGTAGACGAGGCTGCCACCTGGCGCTGCCGTGTTGTTGGGGTCTCTTCGATGGTGGATATGCAATTTGTTGTCCAGGTCGCTTTCCATTGCCATTGACTTCTTCGATATATCCCGCACCATCATCATCCACGATGAAGGGGTCTCCGTTCTCTGAGAGTCCGTCGTCTCCCAAAATATCATCCAGCGAGTCAGGCGTTTCTGCTCTGCGCTGAGCACCAGGTCTGGCGCCTCCATTCACCAGTGTTCTCGAAGCGCCTTCTGGTGCTGACTCGTTCAGGAAAGGCGCAGGAACGAGAGTTGTCTGGAGCATACGTTCGTGCTCTAGAGGTATGATTCCAGCATGCATGTAAAGCTCTCCATCGTTGGTAGTGTACGAGAGAAGATTATCGGCAGGGTGCCAGGCAAGAGCCAAAACAGGTTCACGATCGCTGTCGAATTTGACCACGGGCTGCTGCGTCTTAGTATTCCATAGAGTGATGCTGAGATCCTCGCTAGCTGTAGCAAGGATCGCACCGTTCGGTGACCAAGATACAGCTGTGATGTCTCCTCTCACGTCGGTCTTGAAAGCTCGTTGGTTTGACCAGTCGCTCCGTGAGACCACTTGTACTGATTTTGTGGGCGTTGGAGCGCAGAGTGCTCTCCCATCAGGATGCCAGATGACCTTTGAGCTGGCCTGCGAATCGGTCTCCATGATCTTGATCAGTCCATCGAGTCGCTTGACGAGTTTCGGCTCTTCCGAGCTCAGCGAGTAGATATAGACCATTCCATCGGAGCATGAAACAGCCAGAGTAGAGCCACTGTGGTCAAATGAAACATGTTTGACCGGCCTTGACTGATCTCTGAGATACATGACCCGTGTCATGTCGTAGGTGTTTACAATTTTCACAACCAATTCACTGCCGCTGCAATCAGCATCACATCACATATTTGGATAATTGAGGCAACCTACTCAGAGGCTACTGCGGCCCATAGTCCGTCCGGCGAGATCGAGATATCTCTGATGGGTAGAGTGCTTCGAATCAAGACTTCTTCCAATGAGTGAGTGGATAAGGAGTACTTGCATACGCTGCCATCCTCTGAACCAGTCAAGAAGAAATTGTTGGTCGCGGCTACTGCAGTGTGAGAATCTTGGACGACATCGATATTGACGGGCTCAGCATCAGATCCGGTAGTAAAGATGCGGATAACATTGTTCAATCCGACTGTGATCAGTTTGTTGCCGTTCGGTGTGTATGCCAGATAAGTAGGTCCAGGAGCATCTGAAGAAGGATTAGTAAAAGCTGCGAGATTATTTCAGCTATGGACAGTCTTACGAGCTGGTCTGGCACGAGGTTTAGAAGCCATTTTGATGTATTGGAAAATGTCAGTAAACAGATGCTACCGTCACTCGATCCTCAAGACGGACGCGACAGAAAGATCACGAAGACGCGACGCGCAGAGCCAATTTGGGGATGTGCTAAAGAACGTCAAAGAAGCATCGGTCGATGCTTAGAGAGGACTTGTGGTGATGCAGCTACAAGAGAGGGGTTGATGATTAGATCGAGTAGTCTAGCGCAGTCATCTTGTTTGTTGTTTGCACACTATATCACTAAGTATTGAGTATCTGATCACCTCTTTGTGTGGTGCAGTTCAGCATAAGCTGGTCGCAGAAGTCTTGCATTTAGCCATCTGGAACGTTCTCTACGCCATGCAAGACGCCGAGCTCCAAACCGCGGCAACGGCTTGCGCAAACATCTAAGCTCTGTTTATCATCAACCTTTCAACTCACTTCTTCGCATCTCGCAACCACATCCAATACACCCAATCCTAACAACCACATCTCAACACAACGCAACCATGAGCGAAGAGAACAAGACCGCTTCCCAGGCCGGTGCCCCCATCCTTACCGACGCCGAGCACCAGCAAATCCACGGCAAGGGCAAGGCCAAGGCTGTCGAAGACATGGACATGGACGATGACAGCTCTTCTGAGGAGGAAGAACAGGTTAGTCGCACCTCTCAAGTTTGAGCAAAGAACATACGCTGACTGTCCAATTTAGGCCGCTCCTGGTAAAGACCACCGTGAACAAACTCTCCCTACACAGCCAGACTGACAAACAACAGAGGAACAGGAGGAGGGCGAAGAAGACAACATGGAGGAGATCGACGAGAGCAACATCCTCTCCGGTGGCAGACGCACTCGCGGCAAGACCATCGATTTCGCCAAGGCCGCCGAAGGTCTCGAAGATGATGAAGACGAGGACGAGGACGACGACTTCGAGGACCCCGAGGACATGCAGCAGTAGAGTTGTGTCTCCAAACAACTCTGGCTGTCGCCATCAGCGCAGTGCGAAAAGTCCTCCATCTTACCATTTCACAATCATCACTGCCACAGTAGGCATTGGGTATTGCACGGCAGTGCAAGGCGTCTCGGGCAGAAGGATGAATACATGTTGTGCTTTTCAGCATCCAAAGGAGTCATGGCGCATGGGCTCAGGCATACCAGACCGTCATCGACAAGACGAACCTTTACGAGCAGTAATTCTTTCGAAGAAAATGAAGCGGACTTAATGTTCCAGTAACACCCCTCATCACACTGTTGTCAATGTTTCGATCGTCTACCTTGTTTGCGCACGCCGAGCTGGTCGTTGAACAAAGAGAACACGAAGCGAGCTTCTTCAGCGCTCCTCAAGGGCATCAGCTCGTGCACCTATGACCTGTTCGTGTGTCGGTGTCTATCGTTGGAAGACATTCATTGGAGTTCGCCTAATTGATAATTGACGGGAACGAAGCATATCTGCCTGAGATGTCTCCCGGTATCGGCGAGTGCCGTGAGAGTTGTGACTTGCGAGTGGTGCGTTTCGTGCCGTCTCGACCATCCCATCCAGGGCTAAGCCAGCCATACATGCACCAGTGGGGACAGATCTGTGGATTTCCGAATGCTCCCGTTGGCAGACGCTCTCTTCCTGAACTCACCGAAGTCTGTCCTTTCTCTACAAAGCTTCGAGGATTTGACACTGAGAAATTCAAGGTAATGTTGTGAATCAAAAGGTCGCATCTCCCTGTGTGCTTCAGTTCTGAAGCCGAACGGAACGCTTAGCACCCCATACTACCAGGTACATGGCACAGTGTGGCAGCGACCGACGTGAGAATGAAGAGCGGCGATAAGACCATCTCTGACATGTTGCTGTGACTCTCACAAAACCTAACGTCCGGGACAGCCAATCACCTTCCGGCTAATCGGCTGGGGAACGCCCAATCATCCAATGAGACGGCTTGCTGACCCAGCCAACCGAGCTAACGCGATGGCAGGTTGCAGGGTCCGGGGAAATTCTTTGTCTCGCTCGCGGCACATCAGGCAAATGTTCATGTCTAGAAGCGTGGTATAGAAGAAATGAGAGCAGCAAGATGTGATGGTCATGGTCCTAACCGAGGACAGACGTCTGAAGACATGTATAGGGCCTTGGTCTCAAGAGTTGTGTCTATTGTAGGGAGCTGATATCTTGTTGAGGGGGGCTTCAAGCAGTGTGTACTCAGTCCAGAGAGCTTCACACTGATAGTTTTGTCAATGTGCGAGCGGCAAACTTGAGTTGATAGAACCTTCTGTGCCAGATGTACCATAGAGCACCATCTTTGCCGTACAATCTATGGTACACACAATGGTTGCCTCCATGTAGAGCGGAAGCATTTATTGCCTTTGCTTCGCAGGCTGCGCTAGTTGAATCCCCACCTTCGGGGCCAATTTACAAAAGCGTGGCCGCTCCCTCACCCTCTTCGTCTCGTCTTCACCTCGCATACGCCTGAACTACGCTCTGCACGCAGACCATCAGAGCGCTCTCCAATTAAGTGCAGGTAAGCTTTCTCTCGGCTGCAGCGCACCTCAGAGGCGTGGAAACTTCCTTGCCCCTCATTCGCCAGAGCTCCTGGCCTTATCAACACCTGCACCGCTTTCTTTTGCCTCTCCCCGCAATACTCTTCTCCAGTTGGCATACTCCGTGCAGCGGAGCCGTGATTAGACGGACGATCACCTGTCTGCGCATCATCTGAAACACCGTTTTTTCCACCCTCTCGACCGAACACCAATCTCTCTTCCTCGCCACAATATCCTCTCCTTGCCTCAGTAGCGTAAACCTGACCATATCAATTGGAAAGCATTTGGCTGATTACAGATTCCCATAGACGAGTCCAACAAGACCCCTATTCGCCACTAAGGTCCCCGCCTGCTTTATATACCCCTTAGGATCTATCGTACTCGGCTCCAGGCCGAAAGAATGGGTCGAGTGTCTTTCGAAGAACCATTTGAGAACACCATCATCGAGGAAGATGAACCTGTAAACATCTACCCGTATGAGAATACGCCACAGAACAAGTCATGGGCTGGTGCGCTCCCCGTGAAGCAGGGTCTCTACGACCCTGAGCTCGAGAAGGATGCCTGTGGTGTCGGTTTTGCTGCGTAAGTTGCGCCTCGTACCGGCGAGCAAGTCCGATTCTGACTCTCGAATAGCCACATCAAGGGTGTTGCCAGTCACAAGATTGTCAGCGATGCACGAAACCTTCTCTGCAACATGACACATCGTGGTGCCGTGGGTTCGGACGCGCGTGACGGTGACGGTGCAGGTGTCATGACATCGATTCCTCACAAGTTCTTCGTCAAGGAGTTCGGAAAAGAGCAAGGATACACGTTGCCCAAGCAAGGACAATACGCTGCTGGAAACGTCTTTTTCAAGCCCGATACCGAGGTCCTGAAAGAGACTTTGAACACATTCGAGCAAGAGGCCGACGGCCTTGATCTGCGAGTTTTGGGATGGCGTGAGGTTCCTCGCGACTCTTCGTTGCTTGGTCCCGCAGCTGCCTCTAGAGAGCCTATTATCCTCCAGCCCTTTATCGTCTTGAAGTCTGCATACGGTGATGCCAACGCACCCAAGGAGTCCTTCGAGTCTGAGTTCGACGAGCCCTACTTCGAGCGCCAGCTGTACGTGCTGCGCAAGCGTGTTACTCACGTCATTGGCCTGCACAACTGGTTCTACCTCTGTTCTCTGAGCAACAAGAACATTGTCTATAAGGGTCAATTGTCTCCCGTCCAGGTCTACGAGTACTACTACGATCTGGCAAACGTCGACTACGAGGGTCACTTTGCCCTGGTCCACTCGCGTTTCTCCACAAACACATTCCCTTCGTGGGATAGAGCACAGCCTCTCAGATGGGCAGCTCACAACGGTGAGATCAACACTCTCCGTGGAAACAAGAACTGGATGCGCGCAAGAGAGGGTCTGATGAAGTCTGACTTGTTCGGCGATGAGCTCGAGATGCTTCTGCCCATCATCGAAGATGGTGGCTCTGACTCTGCTGCTTTCGACAACGTTCTTGAGCTTCTCACCATCAACGGTGTCTTGTCTCTACCTGAGGCAGTCATGCTGATGGTTCCCGAGGCATGGCAGGGAAACCGCGCTATGGACCCCGCCAAGCAGGCCTTCTACGAGTGGGCAGCCTGTATGATGGAACCCTGGGACGGTCCCGCTCTCTTCACATTCGCCGACGGCAGATACTGTGGTGCCAACCTCGACAGAAACGGCCTTCGTCCTTGCAGATACTATGTTACTGATGATGACCGCATTGTATGCGCCTCCGAAGTCGGTACTATTCCCATTGAGCCCGAAAAGGTTGTTCAAAAGGGTCGTCTCCAGCCTGGTAAGATGCTTCTGGTCGACACTGTCGCTGGTCGCATTGTCGATGATGCCGAGTTGAAGCAGACTGTTTCCAAGCGCAAGGACTTCCAGAGCTGGATCAGCAGCCAGCTTATCACTATGCCCGCTGTCCTCGACAAGCTTACCGAGAAGGGTGCTAGCCTCGGTTTCGAGCTGTCCGAGAGCAGAGTTCAGGAGGATCCCAGACTGAAGGCTTTCGGTTACTCTCTTGAGCAAGTCAGTCTGTTGCTCGGTCCTATGGCCGCTGACTCCAAGGAAGCCCTCGGATCCATGGGTAACGATGCTCCGTTGGCATGTCTTGCACAACAGCCCCGTCTTCTTTACGAGTACTTCAGACAGCTGTTTGCTCAGGTCACCAACCCTCCCATTGACCCTATCAGAGAAGCAGTCGTCATGTCGCTCGAGGCCTACGTTGGTCCTCAGGGCAACTTGCTCGAGATGAGCCCCTCTCAGTGCCACCGTCTTCTGCTTCCCTCGCCTCTGCTCTCCATCGAGGAGTTCAACGCTCTGAGCCAGATTTCGCAGTTGCACCGTGAGTGGAATGTCCACACCGTCGACATCACTTTCCCCAAGTCGGAAGGTATTCAAGGTTACCTTGATGCTCTTGACCGCATCTGCGACCAGGCTGCTGAGGCTATCGAGAAGAACGACAGAATCATTGTTCTGTCTGACCGCGCTACCTCGGCTGATCGTGTGGCCGTCTCTGCCGTTCTTGCTACTGGTATGGTCCACCACCATCTTGTACGCAACAAGTGGCGTTCTCAAGTTGCTCTTGTCGTTGAGACTGCCGAGGCTCGTGAAGTTCACCACATGTGTGTCCTCGTTGGTTACGGTGCTGATGCCATCTGCCCTTACCTGGCAATCGAGTGTATCATGAAGATGGCTCGCGAGGGTCTGATCAGAAAGAAACTCAGCCCTGAGCAGCTGATTGACAACTACAAGCACTCGTTGGACGGTGGTATTCTGAAGGTCATGTCCAAGATGGGTATCTCCACTATTCAGAGTTACAAGGGTGCTCAGATCTTCGAGGCTCTCGGTATCGATGACTCTGTCGTCGACCGCTGTTTCACTGGTACTGCCACCCGTATCAAGGGTATGACTTTCGAGCTCATTGCCCAGGACGCCTTCGCTCTGCACGAAAAGGGTTACCCCAGCCGCAACATCAAGGAGATTCCTGGTCTCGCTGAGACCGGTGAGTACCACTGGCGTGATGGTGGTGAGCCCCACGTCAACGACCCTACCTCCATTGCCAACATCCAGGATGCCGTCCGTACCAAGAACGACAAGTCTTACGAGGCTTACTCCAGATCTGAATACGAGCAAATCAAGAACTGCACGCTTCGTGGTCTTCTTGACTTTGACTTCGAAGACCGTTCTCCCGTCCCCATCGACCAGGTCGAGCCTTGGACTGAGATTGTCCGTAGATTCGTTACCGGTGCCATGTCTTACGGATCCATTTCGATGGAGTCGCACTCTACCCTTGCTGTTGCCATGAACAGATTGGGCGGTAAATCAAACACCGGAGAAGGTGGTGAAGACCCAGAGCGTAGCTTGCGCATGGACAACGGTGACACTATGCGCTCTGCCATTAAGCAGATCGCCTCTGGTCGTTTCGGTGTTACCAGCGCCTACCTTGCTGATGCCGATGAGCTTCAGATCAAGATGGCCCAGGGTGCTAAGCCTGGTGAGGGTGGTGAGCTTCCCGGACACAAGGTCTCTGGACCCATTGCTCGCACTCGTCACTCTACTCCTGGTGTCGGTCTTATCTCTCCTCCTCCTCACCACGATATTTACTCCATTGAGGACTTGAAGCAGCTTATCTACGATCTGAAGTGCTCCAACCCACGCTCTCGTGTCTCCGTCAAGCTTGTCTCGGAGACTGGTGTCGGTATCGTCGCTTCCGGTGTCGCAAAGGCCAGAGCTGATCACATCCTGATCTCTGGTCACGATGGTGGTACCGGTGCCTCGAGATGGACTGGTATCAAGTACGCTGGTCTGCCCTGGGAACTTGGTCTTGCCGAGACTCACCAGACTCTGGTCTTGAACGATCTTCGTGGTCGTGTCATTGTCCAGACTGATGGTCAGCTCCGTACTGGTCGCGATGTCGCCATTGCTTGCTTGTTGGGTGCTGAGGAGTGGGGTTTCGCTACCACTCCTCTCATTGCCATGGGATGCATTATGATGAGGTAAGTCAAGATGACACTATCTCCTGTTTTCTGATATTGTACTAACCTATACTTAGAAAATGCCACTTGAACACCTGCCCTGTTGGTATCGCTACCCAGGACCCCGAGTTGAGAAGCAAGTTCAAGGGTACTCCCGAGCACGTCATTAACTTCTTCTACTACGTTGCTAACGAGCTTCGTGCCATCATGGCCAAGCTCGGCTTCCGCACTATTAACGAGATGGTCGGCCGCACTGAGGTTCTCCGTGTTCGTGACGATCTCCGTAATGGAAAGACCGAGAACATCGATCTTTCGCTCATCTTGACACCCGCACACACTCTCCGTTCTGGTGTCGCCACCTACAATGTCCGCAAGCAGGACCACAAACTCCATGTCCGCCTTGACAACAAGCTCATCTCTGAGTCTGAATTGGCTCTCGAGAAGGGTCACCCTTGCCGTATCGAGTGCGATGTCGTCAACACTGACCGCGCTCTCGGTGCTACCCTCTCTTACCAAGTTAGCAAGCGCTACGGTGAGAAGGGTCTACCTACCGATACCATCCACGCCAACATCCGTGGTTCGGCTGGTCAGTCCTTCGGTGCATTCCTTGCACCTGGTATCACTCTTGAGCTCGAGGGTGACTGCAACGACTACGTCGGTAAGGGTCTTTCCGGTGGTCGTCTGATCGTCTACCCTCCCAGAAACGCAGTCTTCAAGGCTGAGGAGAACGTCATCGTCGGTAACACTTGTCTCTACGGTGCTACTAGCGGTCAGTGCTTCTTCCGTGGTATGGGTGCTGAGCGTTTCGCCGTTAGAAACTCCGGTGCCACCGCTGTCGTTGAGGGTGTTGGTGACCACGGTTGTGAGTACATGACTGGTGGTCGTGTCCTCATTCTTGGACCTACCGGTAGAAACTTCGCTGCCGGTATGTCTGGCGGTATCGCCTATGTTCTTGACATGCAGCGTGATTTCGAGGGTAAGGTTAACCAGGAGATGGTTGAGCTTTCTCCTCTCGAGGACCCTGCTGAGATTGCCTTCGTCCGCGGTCTCATTGAGGATCACCACCACTACACTGGTTCCGAGCTTGCTGCCCGTGTCCTCCTCGACTTCTCGCGTGCTCTGCACCGCTTCGTCAAGGTTCTGCCCACTGACTACAAGCGCGTTATGGAGGAGGAGGCCAAGAAGGCTGCCGAGGCCAAGAGAGCCCAATACCCTCTCCCCATCATGCCCGGCAATGCTGTTCGCTCTCTTCACGAGGACTCTCGTGAAAAGCAGCACGTGGCTGAGGCTCATCAGAAGAAGAAGGATGATCTTCTCGACATTGAGGAGAGTGTCACAGACGGCAAGGCTGAGAAGAAGCGTTCTGCTCTTGTCCTCGACAAGACCAAGGGTTTCATGAAGTACCAGCGTCGCTCAGAGAAGTACCGCAGCGCCAAGACCAGAACTCGTGACTGGCAGGAGCTGTCTCAGCGTCTCAACGAGGACGAGCTCAAGTACCAGACTGCTCGTTGCATGGATTGTGGTGTTCCTTTCTGTCAGTCAGATTCTGGATGCCCTATCTCCAACATCATACCCAAGTGGAACGAATTGGTCTTCTCGAACCAGTGGAGAGACGCTCTGAACAGACTGCTCATGACCAACAACTTCCCTGAGTTCACTGGTCGTGTCTGTCCTGCTCCTTGCGAGGGTGCTTGCGTTCTTGGTATCAACGAGGACCCCGTCGGCATCAAGTCCATCGAGTGTGCCATCATCGACCGCGGCTTCGAGATGGGATGGATGGTTCCTACCCCTCCTGAGGTCCGCAGCGGCAAGACTGTCGCCATCATTGGTTCCGGTCCCGCCGGTCTGGCAGCCGCTGACCAGCTCAACAAGGCTGGCCACAGTGTTACCGTCTACGAGAGAGCCGACCGTGTCGGTGGTCTGCTCATGTATGGTATCCCCAACATGAAGCTCGACAAGAACGTCGTTCAGCGTCGTGTTGACTTCATGGCTGCGGAGGGCATCAACTTCGTCACCGGTGTATCGGTCGGTGAGGGTGATGTGACTCTTGAGTCTCTCAGAGCCGAGTTCGACGCCGTCGTTCTCGCTACTGGTGCCACCGTCGCCAGAGATCTGCCTATTCCCGGCCGCAACTTGGACGGCATTCACTTCGCCATGCAGTTCTTGCACAAGAACACCAAGTCTCTTCTTGACTCTGGTCTTTCTGACGGCGAATACATCTCTGCCAAGGACAAGCACGTTGTTGTCATTGGTGGTGGTGATACTGGTAACGATTGTATTGGTACTTCCGTCCGTCATGGTGCCAAGTCCGTTGTCAACTTCGAGCTGCTTCCTCAGCCTCCTACCGAGCGTGCTCGTGACAACCCCTGGCCTCAGTGGCCTCGTATCTACCGTGTCGACTACGGTCACTCTGAGGTCAAGACCCACATGGGCAAGGACCCTCGTGAGTACTGCATCCTTTCTAAGGACTTTGTCGACGATGGCACTGGCAAGGTCAAGGGTATCAACACTGTCCGCGTTGAGTGGACCAAGAGCGCTTCTGGCGGTTGGGACATGAAGCAGGTCGAGGGCAGCGAGGAGTTCTTCCCCGCTGACATTGTCATGCTCTCCATGGGTTTCCTTGGCCCTGAGGCTCGTGTCCTCGGCGATGAGATTGAGAAGGATGCTCGCAAGAACGTCAAGACTCCTCCTGGCAAGTACAACACCAACCTCCCCGGTGTCTTCGCCGCTGGTGATTGTCGCCGTGGTCAATCTCTGATCGTCTGGGGTATCAACGAGGGACGTATGGCCGCTCGTGACGTCGACTCCTACCTCACCGGCATGGGCACTCAACTCCCCGTCACTGGTGGTATTGTCAAGCGTCCTCCCTACGAGATGCTCAACAAGACTAAGGGCGCCCCTCTCGAGCTCGTCGCTGCTGCTTCGTAAAGCAGTCACTGGACTCCTCGACTTTCACGGCCACGCATGCGCATACACGTTCGTTCATGTTACTTTTGAGAATATACCCATAGCGTCACAAAATATAGAGACGCACTGCGCAGGAGAAATGTGTGTATGATAGAGGGAGGAGGTTGAAACGATCTAACGCTGGGATGGAACAAAAGGGATGCTTTGCTTTTTTTTCTGATTCTTATATTCGCAAGCGCTTTTGATTTTGTAGTTATTTTTTGCAGTTCTAAAATCAATGTTGTATCATGTTGCTTATGATCCCAATCTCCTGCAATGTGTCTAGAGCCGAGTTTAGTGTATAAGACGCATTTCACAGGTACTGACCTTCCACTTCAAGGTACTTTGGAAAGTGCCACAACTCATGAAGGGTCTATTAACGAGATTGAGGAGAAGCAAGGCGCATCTCAAGACCAGCTGAGGAGTGAAAAATAGCAATGGGCGCGGCTGTAATTCAATGGGCGCATAACCTGAAGCAAGCTACTGTAAGCCGCGGCCTCAGCGCGATCATCGCGTCATCAACATGTTGGCAACAACGTTCGCAGGCTGGCCAGATCTCGAACACTACACGGCCTTTCAAAAATATCATTGGCAGACACGAAATCAAGTCAGTGATTGAGAAGGGAGATGACAACAGTGACCATGGCAGTGTCAATTACAGCCGCACAAGGGATACCAATCGCGTGCTCACCGCGCGGTGCGGAAGGCGAAGCAACATTGCTGTCTCCACAGCTCTTTCGCGTGATGAAGATCAACGAGATGATCGCGAGCGTCAGCTCAACACCCCCGAAATTCTCCTGCGTGCTGACACCAGGCGTTCATGCCAACGGACCTGCAGAGGTGCATTGAAAGGCACAGGTTAGACGATGCTGGCATGTGAGAGCCAGCCAGGTGCTTCTAATAAGCGTTTTTGTGGCTTATTGGTTGTTGGAATGTCTATTAGTGTTTATGCTTCGGGGTCTCCGCGTGCCTACGTGATGAGCTGCGTGTTTCAGGAAGTGACATTGGAACTCAATCCCAATACGAGTAAGTACAATATCCAAGTCATGCCTTCCCTAAATTTCTCGTTGACTTTGGTCATTCGCTTTCCTGGATTACCATCACCACTACCAACGGCATGATCGTGGGCGAGAAGGAGAAGAAGCTGTCGGGCTTCTTGCTCGCACTTCTGCCTAGCTTCTTACACCAATATGTTGTCGATATACCTCACAGACCGACTCGTGTCTCTCCTACCGCATGGCTGGACGGCGCCCGCGGCTGGGCAGCCTTCTTCGTGTTTCTTCGACACTTTGAGTTTTGCTATCACAGAAAAGGATCCATCTCATACGGCACGGTTAAGGACCCGAATAACCCCAATGAGAATCATCATCTGCTGCAACTACCGATACTACGACTTTTGTACAGCGGAGAGGCTATGGTCGCCATCTTCTATGTTATCTCTGGTTACGCCTTGTCGCTCAAGGCACTGAGACTGATCAGGAAGAGTTCCTACGAACAGCTCATGCGCACCCTTGCCTCGTCGATATTGAGACGCCCACTACGACTCTATCTCCCTTGCATTGTCTCAACCCTCATCGTATTCTTCGCACTCCGTATTGGCATATACGACGGCCCCAATTCCATCGCTGGACCGGAGGATGTCTTCAGGTCGATCTTCCTCGGATGGGCTCACGACCCGCAACCACAGATACTGCCGACCTTTGGGGAACAAGCAAGAGACTGGATACATGAGACCATCAATTTGTTCGATATTTTCACGCACAAGCATTGGCCTGACACCCGCTACGATGTTCATCTTTGGAGCATTGTACAAGAGTTCAGATGCTCGATGGTTCTATTCATGACCATCGCTGGCTTGGCTCTCATCCGCACTAGAGTGAGGATGATTTTTCTCGCCCTTTTCGTCGCGTTTGCTTTCCAAGCAGATACCTGGGAGTTGAGTGCTTTCTGGAGCGGCGCCTTGATCGCAGAAGCCAACCTCATCCACCAGGAGAAGAAGGACAGTCGTGTTTCCGTTGACCCTTTCACTGACGAGGAAGACTCGCGCAGTCAGTTGTCTGTCTGGCTCACCTACTGTGGTTTCGCTCTGAGTCTCTTCCTGCTCTCGTACCCATTCCAAGAAGCAGAATTTGCGCCCGGCTACTCCACTCTTTCGAAACTCGTTCCATCAGGCTTGCGAGCTGATGAAGGCTACCGTTTCTGGCACTGTCTTGGCGCAATGATTATGATCTATGTCACTGGTCTTGACAGTCGACTTCAGTACCTCTTCAACAACTCGTTGAGTCGCTACCTAGGAAACATCTCCTTCGCCTTGTATCTCGTTCATGGCTTCACGTTGAAGACCATTGGCTACGTCTCTGTCTACGGATTCTGGCAGATCACTGGCAAGGACACACTCTTCCAATACGAATCAGGATTCGTTCTAGGAGGCTTGATCGTGATCCCCGTGACCATCTGGCTCGCCGACCTGTTCTGGAGATTCGTCGACATTCCTATTGTCAGGTTCACGAGATGGTTCGAGCATGCGCTTCTCCCAGGTGCGGAGGAGAGCACCGGTGACGGCTTGTTGATCGAGAAGTCGCCTAGAGAGCACCAGCCATGATTTCCTTATTATTACTTCTCATGCTTTACCCTTGGAGAGGATAGATTCAGTGCCTAGAATTGGCTTACTACTGCATGAGTTAGATGGGAACTGTCAGGATGACATTGCACGAACTTGGATACAACAGACCAACTTTGTATATATAATTCCCTCCACCATACTGCCGATTCTATTCTCTATCGAGACTGTCCCGATGATCGCATAGGACAAATTGCAATATTGCCTCAGGGATGGATTTTGTCATCCGAAGCCTTCCAGCCATCACGGTTTGATCAGGTATCATTACCAAACTCTGATGAGATAACCGATATCTATGCCTCCCATCTAGGAAGACGACGACGACAAAGTCTGATCAAAAGCCTTTGCATCCGCAGTCGGATCACCAGTTTCATCATCCGTCGGCGTTTCCTGATCCGCAAACGCCAAAAACACGGCTTCCCAATGATCTTCAAACTGCACCAAAAAGCTACCATCACTGTACACATCATTTGTAAAGTTTCCCGTATTGCCCTGATTCATGTGGATATCATGAATACCACTCTCGCTATTGGAGTCATTGTAAGCTTGGCCCCAGAGATAGACTTTTGCTTTTTGATCGATCGCGGTTGTGAGGATGGTGGAGAGAGTTGACTCGATGGTATCGTTGCCTGTAGCTGGGAGAATGGTACCAGCACTCAAGTCAAGAAGTGCAGGGGAAGTACGCAGGAAATCCAGAGCCAAAGGGGAGGGCTGCCCATTCGATGGCGTCAAAACCTTCTGACCTAGAGGTAGAGACTCCAGTTGTTGGGTGATTGGATGGACAAAAGCATTGTTGATCCAGTAGACTAAGCGAGAGTCTTGAGATGTTGACTTGACGTTTATATCGGCTTCCGGGCTATTGGTGTCGTCTGTGAGTTTCAGGGTGATGTGAGGGGATTTGGGGTCTTGTTGGGGGGTTTGGGCGACGAAGGAGACCGGGTTGGCGACCCAGATGCTGTAGTTTTTGAGGGAGTGGGTGCTGTTGTTTCCGCTGTTGTTGCTTCCTCCGTGGTTGTTGCCAGAGCGGCGTTCGCTGTCGCGAGACTTGTGCTCTCTATGCCCGCCGTGGTGGTGTCCGTGGTGAGGCATCTTTGGGTATCTGGATGTGAGAAGAGAGGTATGGTTCAAAGATTATCAATATGGAAGGGAAGCAGATACGTATCACGGAAAGTTGCTGTCTTATACAGCCGGCTACGAAGCATCTACTTCCACCTACGTCGTCACGCACAGAGCTTGATGTCCTTACAGATTTACATGAGGGGTTGACGCGTAGTCCAAAGGCGCAGCAGACAAGAGATAAGACACCATCAACTTGGTCTATTCAGAACACGAGTTGAAGCTATTGGCTATCGAGAGTTGCGTCATGCTAGCCCCCTGCAGGGAGAGTTTGTCGCAAACTTGCAGTGGTTGGTTCGAGGGTTGCTGCAGGCAGCGAATGCCGAGCCGCTTCCAAGGTCAATCCCCCTTCGGCCCGTTGCTTGTTTCAATGCTTAGTTTTGAGCATTGAAGTTTGAGTCTGTACCTAGCTCACGCCTATCTCCTTGGTCTTTCTTCTGCGTTCAAATAATGCTGTCAAAAGAGTGTTGTGATTTGAATCGTTTCGCCAAAAGTGTATGATTTTGAGTCTATGAACAGCGGTAAACGACAAAAGTTCCCCAGGACGCCTTGCAAAAAATGCCATTGCAAGAAAGAAATTGTTAACCAACTGTTAACCAACAGAAACTCGCTTTGAACGTTCATAACATCATGTGGGTATCTACCATTCCGGATCCTCAGAGACAGCTTGACATCCAGTGCCGCCAATGTAGTCTCGTGCTTCTGTATCATCGTTGACAACCTTGGGGTGTCTGTCGCCCTTTGCTTTAGTACGATCCCATTCGAGCACACCTGTGGGATCGATGATAGCCAGAACTCTTCGCTCGCTCAACAGTCGTGTGATGTTTTCGTGAATCAGTCGTCGCGCAATGAAGTTCAGAGAGAAAACCTCGCGGAAGGAGAAGACGATAGCGCAGGCATCAGCATGGCTTCCGGATCCAGGGTCAGATGGATCTGGGTTACCGAGCTCGAATGCTAGTGCTCTTGTCAAGCGTTCGGCACCGGGAAAGCGTACGGCACCTCTGAGCTTGAAGACTACGACTTTGCGGCCGCAGTTGTGGTTGTGTAGGCCGTGCTTTTCGTCATCGCTAGCGACGAGAGTGGATACAGTTGTTTGAACAGTCGATCTCGCGACATGGCTGACGTCCATCATATGCAGACCCATGTCACGCGAAAGTTGTTCACACATAGCCACGCCGCGCACGCTGTTGCCTCGTTCATCGATCTTGGGAGAGAAGGTAGCAAGGCCGACTTGACCAGGAAGACTGCCCATGATAGCTCCAGCGACACCACTCTTTGCTGGAAAGCCGACGTTGGAGACCCAATCGCCAGCTGCGTCGTACATGCCGCAGGTAGTCATGACAGACAAGACCTGACGAACACTTGTGTGTGGGATGATCTGTTCTCCTGTGATTGGGTGGACGCCGCCATTGGACAACACGGCAGACATCATGGCCAGATCCTTGACGTTGACGTTGATGGCGCATTGCCGAATGTAACCCTTTACCGCCTCTCTTGGGTCGCAAGTGATGATGCCGGTAGCCTTGAGCATGTATCCAATAGCCATGTTACGGTCGGCATCTTTCAGCTCGGCCTTGTAGACCTCCTCATCGACGTGCAACTCTCGACCAGCCAGCTTGGAGAGCACCTTCAGAATGCGATCGGTTCTTTCTTGGAGGTTTGCGGTGGGCGAGACAACGAGGGAGTGAGCAGTGATGGCGCCAGCGTTGATCATAGGGTTCATAGGTCGGTTGGTGCTGCGCTCGAGGGATAGTTGATTAAACCTGTCGCCAGAAGGCTCGACTCCGATCTTCTTCAGTACTTGTTCGAGACCAGCATCCTCGATGGCGATGGCGTAGACGAAGGACTTGGAGATGGACTGAATGGAGAACTCGATATTGTCGTCGCCTGCAGAGTAGAAGTTGCCGTCGACCATAGCCAAAGCGACAGCCATCTTGGACGTGTCTGCCTTGGCTAAGGTCTCGATGTAGTCGGCGGCGGCTCCTCCCTCGTTTGGTCGCGCCTTCTCGAGAACATGGGCGAGGTAATCTGGGATAGGTGACTTCATGTTGGCGGCGAGAGGCAAGGAGTGACTGGGCGATGTGCAAAGGTGAACAATCGAAGCTTACGAGACTGGTTGCCTCCGGTGCAAAGTCGTCGACTCATCGCGTTCTGCCTTGCATCGGAGTTGGTTTGTCCCCATTTACGTACCATTTTTGCTTGCCAAGCACCGTCAAATCTCAAAAAACTTCAACGGCGTGACGTAATACCTTCGGGATTTGCGCATGTGACACACGTGGTCGGAGCGCAGTACGAGAACTGTGTGAGGATCTTATCAGATGCTTCGGTCTTGCTACCGACTGCCACCGGAGAGATTGTGTTCAGCAAAAGTTGTTGTTATTGTAAGGATGAACGCAGTCAACAGCGACTAAATCAATATGTGGCGTCCGCAGCGGTCGTTTCCGCCGAGTTCCACCATCGACTAAACCTCGTAAAAATCGCCGATATCGCCACCTCTCGTTTTCATCCCTGTTTTCTAGATGAGAGAGCTTCTACTTGTCAGCACTCAGGCAGGTTCGAGCACCACCAGTGAACATCACTCGAGCATCCCTGCAAATGTTCTTCTGACAGTCTATACACCTGTTCCCAAACTGACGAGAAGACCTCTTCCCACCATCTATATGCTCCTTGACTATGTCCGCAAGCCCTTCGATGAACACCGGACTGTCGTTCAAGCTCTCAGCTCTCTTGATGGTATCCTTATGCCCTGACTCACCGATCAGTTCCTCGTCGAGTTCGTAAAGCGTTTCGATGTGATCGGATGTAAAAGCAATGGGAACCAGAAGTAAGTGTCTCTCTCCCTTCTCGATGAATTTTTTTACGACTTCGCTGGTTTGCGGACCTAACCAGGGCTGAGGTCCTACTTTGGATTGCCAGCACAAGCGATATTGGTTGGAAAAGCTGAGTTGCTGCATCACTGCGTACACTGTGGCAGAAACCTCTGACGAATATGCATCGCCTATACGAAGTAGTCTTGTCAGCTTTCGTCACGCCGAAGATCCTTGTTACGACACACCTTGGTTCACCGCGCGCATGGGCTGACTGTGCGCCGAGAAGATGATAGTGACATCCTTTCTCTTCTCGGTCGGATACGTCGCAAGACCGGCTTTGATATTGCGCGCAACAGCTTCCACAAACTTCGGATGAGCAGGCCAACGATCGATAATACTCCAATCAATACGGGAACCTGGGCTCTCGAACTTTTCTCGACACCTGAACAGTTCGTTGATTGAACTGCCAGTCGTTCCACATGAGTATTGAGGATACTGTGAGAAGGCAATCACTCTACCCCGTTTGCCAAACCCATCTTCGAGGAGCTTGGAGTACACATCTTCGGTCAGAGGATGAGCATACCGGAATGCAACATATGGCAGATGCGGCGCTGAAGAAGGCGATGTAGTGTCCAGAAGTCTGCAAGTCTCTCGTGCTTGTAACTTAGACCATCTGCGAATAGGAGAGCCACCACCGATCTCTGCATATTGTTTCTGGATCTTCGATGTTCTGAATCTGGTGATAACATTGGCAAAAATCTTTTGGAACCGTCCAAAGGGAATAATATCTCCGTCTGACTGTTGTTGATTATTAGGATTAGAGAGCAAGTCATGTTAGGATAGTTTGTGCAAGGAGGACCTTACAAATAGTCTATGCAAAAAGTCTCGAACTTCTCCCTGATGACCAGGGCCGCCCATGTTCATGAAGACTACAGCGGTCGGCCCATCTCGTCCATCTTCAGTATCTGTCTTTGTGCTGGACTGTCGCTGTAACTGCTGGAAGCGACCGACCCGAGCTCTCCATGGTATGGCATTCAGCCCTCGGATCCCATTTGTAGCCATACTGGAAGCAATCACGAGCAGCTAGTGTGGTACATGGCTTGAGGGTCAAAACGAAGCAGGCTAACCTCTACACCGCCAAGGATAAATTTGAACAGCGTGTTCACGCTTGACATTGAAAAACATGTGTCCGAGAATCCTACGGCCGCTAGTAGATCTCGAGGATTCACTGATCCATCGATTCGGGATTGATATTGAGGAGTCGTTTCGGATTGACGAGCAAAAGAGAAGACTACAAAACGTACAGCAGCAGGGATTCCCACGTGGTCACCCACCGTAGTACTAATCTGCCGTTCAACTGCTTATGTATGGCAGAGCGGACGGGATGCCCAGTTTTCAGCTGACTGTGGCCGT
>Ga0058697_10000090_pt1 | contig 49749 bp, 54 predicted proteins | sample AgamicAsMae_FD_66619 | JGI IMG/M metagenome (GOLD analysis project Ga0058697, IMG submission 66619) | Agave microbial communities from Guanajuato, Mexico - As.Ma.e | ecosystem: Host-associated > Plants > Phyllosphere > Phylloplane/Leaf | place: Guanajuato, Mexico | collected 2012-06-04
GAGATGGTTGTCGTTGGTGGTCAGGACAGTGGCAATCACTACATTGAGCAGATCAGTGTATTTAACTTACGCAGCCTGAATTGGACCTCGACCAAGCCTATTGGCGGCCGGAGTTGCGGTGCATACAGATCTGTCGTCACGCCGCTGGTCAGTATGGAGAGCCACAAGGTTGGTGCAGGTCACGAGGGCGCATCGATCAACGGCGACTATGACGATGATGATGATGAAGACGACGACACCGACCTTAGCTCATCCGGTTCTGCTATGCTCATTTACACCAACTATAATTTCCTGGATGTAAAGCTTGAGCTTCAGGTTCGCAACCGTGATGGTACGCTTGTCGACAAACAGATGCAGGGTACGGTGACACCCCCTGGACTCCGCTTCCCTACCGGAGGCGTCATTGGTAATAACTTTGTGGTGGCTGGCACATTCTTGACGTCCTCCAAGCAGGAATTCTCTCTATGGGCTCTGGATCTTCGATCGTTGACTTGGGCCCGCATTGACAGTGGAAGCAGCATATTCAGTCAAGGAAGCTGGAACAGAGGTGTCCTGTGGGAGCGAAGAAACTCCTTCATTATCCTCGGTAATCGCAAACGAAACCTTGTGGACGACTACAACAATCGTCGTCTTAACTTTAACAACATGTGTGTGGTTCAGCTCGAAGCATTCGGTTTATACGACAACCCCAGAAAAGCCTGGCCTACTTCGGATTATGTATCAGCCAGTGCCCCTCAATATCAGCCCGGCTCTGAAGGCTCTGCAGGTGGAAGGAGGCTATACAGCGGTGCTGAGGAGCTGGGCGAGATGATGCTTCAGTCGCGTGAGCTTTGCGACATGGACTTCCTTGCTATCGATGGCACTCGAATCCCAGTGAACTCAAGACTCATCGGGCGCAGATGGGGCCCTTTCTTCAACCAGCTTGTGCGCGAAAGTGCCGGTCCTACTAATGAGGGCGGCGATACTGCGACCCTCAGACCAGCTACCATGGCTTCTCGCAACTCCACTATCACCATCACACCTACACTTACTTCCAATGGATCCACCCTGACCGCAAACAGCGTGACTGGAACCACAATGACTCTGGAACCAGCTGATGTCAGGAATTTACCACCAAACTCACGCCCAAGGACATTGTATCTTCCTCACACAGTGCCAACACTTCAAGCTCTGATTCACTATCTCTGCACTGGCTCGCTTCCGCAACAGCCTTCGCATCTTGCCACACCTCAAATCTTCTGCTCTCTGCTTCAACTTGCTCGCCCCTATGAGATCGACGGTCTAGCTGAAGAGGTCACGGAGAGGCTCCACGAAACACTGGACGGCCGCAATGCTGCGGCTATCTTCAACGCAGCAGCCATGGCGGCTGGTGGTGGTCAAGGTGTTGTCTTCAAAGACATCAACACCAGTGTGCACCCGCCTCGTGTGCAAAGTCTGGGAGGTCTTGATGCGTTGACCCTCAACGGCAGCGGTGGTCGTAATCCTTTGCGTGTAGATACCGATATGGCCAATGGACGTACCACGCGTACTACTCTGCGTGGTGAAAGCTTGGCTGAAGAGGATGAAGACATCCCGGACTCGGCCTCGACCGCTGGGTCAGCTTACAGCGTCACGAGCAGTCGTCAAGGCGGCCGGGATGACGAAGACATCTGGGACGGTGGCCAAAGTCATGTCATCGGGCTGCAGAAACGCGGATTGCGTGGCCTTATGGAAGGTCGTCGTATACGTGAGAGGGGCCGCAGCGAAGGCACTGGTACAGCCAGCAGTGTTACTGGCAGCAGCAGTATCGCTGGCACTAGTGTGGCCAGCGGTAGTATCAGCGGTCCCTCAGATCCCAAGGGCCTCGGCTTGGGCATCTCGTGATCGTGATTTTTTTCAACTTACAAAAATGGAGCTCATCGACCAGGAAAAGGTACTTTGCATGGAAATCTTGGTCTTGGAAACGGAGTCAGGGTATCAAAATAAAGCTGGAAGCTGTCTGTCTCTAGTATAATGTCAATCATCAAGCTTTCTTGTCATACATTTTCGTCGCTGTTTTCAAGATAAATGAGCGCAGACTTCGTGTGTATTCTGGTCAACAATGAAGATGTCAAGAATATCAAGTCTACTGAGGCCCATATGGCGATGATCCCGTTTATAATTCACACAACTGTTTCGAGACCAACGATACGTCTCTTTCATAACACCCGAACAAAGATTTTCGATGGTCATCGTCGTTGATGGACGAATCTCTGATGCAAACAGGGTCGTACGAGCAGCAAAAAGAGATGGTCATAGCGGCAGCAGCCGAGGGGTCCGAGATGATGACGTCGACATAATCATGGGAAGCTCCCTGTTTCTGCTCCCTTCCAAATCGACATTGGCCACACCTTGGATACTCGATATATTCTGGATCCTTTTGCCTCATCGAACCAGTCTCCTTAAACATTCATGCGTTTGCTCCCAACTCTTGTCCGCAGTTTCTACGCCTTCTCAAACGCCACTTTCCGCGTCGCACCCCCACCACTCAGACCAGCCCTCCGACCTACCGCGAAACTGGGCTTCCCTAGCATCCCCTTCATCGGAGCTTTCTTTGGAACCTCTTCATCCTCAAACAACATGACATACCCATTGCAGAAGGGCAAGGAGGAGTGGCAGGCTCAGTTAAGTCCTGGTGAGTGATGCTTCCATCGCAAGTGGCAAGGCAGACAAACCACTAACCCATGGCACAACAGAGCAGTTCCGCATCCTCCGCGAAAAGGGCACCGAGTCCCCCTACAGCAGCGACTTTGACAAGCACATGCCCTCCGAGGGTGTCTACACCTGTGCTGGCTGTGATAATCCTCTTTACAAGGCCAATCACAAGTTCAAGTCTGGCTGCGGCTGGCCCGCTTTCTTCGATGCCGTGCCTGGTGCTGTGACTAGACATACCGACCGCACTTTCGGAATGGAGCGCACTGAGATTGTCTGCTCCAACTGTGGCGGCCATCTTGGTCACGTTTTCAAGGGCGAGGGATACCCTACTCCCACCGATGAGCGTCACTGCGGTACGTTATTCTCTTCAACTCGCTTGCAAGCTTGTACTGACGACATTATAGTGAACGGAGTCTCGCTCTCCTTCAACAAGCACGACCCCGTGAAGGACTCGAAGGCTTAAAGAAGCCACCACGTAGCCACGAACCTGACGAAAAATGTTGTACATAACACGGAAGAGATTTGGAACTCGACATCATAATTGAAACATCTCATTTGGACTTTTGACATATCTGCTTCCTTCTGTGATCATGTGTCACACAAACCATATCAGCTGGACATCTTTGAGCGAAGAGTTCATCTTGAAGAAACCACCATCCACATCAACCCGAAAATCCCTGCTGCTTAAACCCATCTTTCGGCGCAATCTCATGCCTGACAACCGGGAACCAAGCAGTATGATTAACATACTGTAATTCGTTATCCTCGATCTCCGTTCCAGTGATCACAAAAGAGCACAAACTTCGCCAAAAGTTAGCCTTCATCTCCTTCATCCCCTAGCATAAGAGGGTCAAAAACTTACTCGCCATCCTTGATAGCCACACTAGTACGCTGACCCGTTCCAACAGGTATATTGTATAGATACTCGCCTTTACCGGCATTCAACCTCAAATTCATAAACATGGTCTCGATGGGTCGCCAGCCGCTGGGCCAATGCTTCTTGTCGTTTTTCTTTGTGACCATTTCGAGATGGAGGTCCTGATCTTTTGAGTTAGCACATGTTCTCCGGGAGGTCTTGAGGGGAGGAGGGACGAACGTAGGGTTTGTCGCTTTCCCAAGCGATTCTCACGTTCTCGCCCAGCGCGATTTGGTTTGAGCGGTCGGTTTCCGGGGCATAGCTGAGGTTGATGGATGCATTGCCCAGAGTGCAGAAAGCCAGGAGACTACTGGTGAGTGTGGTGAACTTCATGATGATAATGATACAGTCTTGAGAATGGATAGGTTTGTGTAAATGGATATAATGATATGGCAGTATAAGTATAGAAAAGTATATTTGGGCGTGGCTGTCTTTAATACACTGCTGATGGCAAGTTGATGCCTTGGACAGCGACTCCTACAATTGAGTTATTCTGGTCTTTTCCTCAAGCTCTTAATTCTGGTGCCTGGAGAGCCAAGCAACGAATGCATCTTTTGTGGGTCATTTGTTTGCATATTGGATCCTTTTATTGATAGATAGGTTTTGAAGCTATCCTCCGCGAGTGCGAATTGAGGTCGTTGTATGACCATCAGAATGCTCAAATAGCATGTTAGACTCAAAGTCTGCCGCGGAAAAACTCCGAGGTGACTTTTTCCGCGTTTGAATACTACCTAGTTATTCACTGTGTATCTGCACAATAGAGATCACAGTCATGACATGAGCAAAACGAGAGAACGATGGACCAAGCTTGCATGCATGCAACGCTTGCTGCAAGTCGACCCTGCCAAGTGTGCTGCATCTGCACGTTCGACGGCTAAATAGCCACACGCCTTCCCGCCCCCGCATTCTTTCACATGCGGCCGATCTCGAGTAAACAAGTGGGAGAGAAAAAAAATGTCCCAAAAGATAGGAAGAGGAAATTAAGCAGGAATAGAATATGTTCATCCTTGGAGAAGAGTTGGGACGTTCGGTTTAAAGAAAACAGAGAATGAGGTGAGCAAGCGATAGGCTTCCGTAAGCCTTAGGCATGCGGGAATACGATGATGCAAAATCAAGCAAACCATCCCAACTCTGCGTTGTCACCTCAACACCTGAGAAGCCCTGCATTGCATCCCGCAAATCCACTTTCGACTCGCTCCCTGCTCCTAGCAACTCCATGGCATGATTCATTGGATAGGTTTGCAATCAAAGAGTCGCAGAAAAACAAGGCAGAATCGCATGTAGCCATCAAGAAAGTGTGTTGTTTCATGCACTGTAAATCCCCCCAGCCATCCAGCCACGCCCCCAGCAATACCAACCACCTTGAAGCTTCCTACACAAAAAGGGATGTGACAACACCAATTTTTACTCTCTGACAGTTGTATCTGATCCTAACGTCTATCACGAAGAACTGTATCTTGTCAATAATTTTGCATTTCGAAAGAGCGAACAGCTTTTGGTGTAATTCAGACGACCTAATCATCTTGCACATTCAACCAAGCAACCGAGCACTTTACGAGATTCACGACCTCGAGGATATACCTCCTATCCCGACAGCCCAGAGAACTCATCACCTTTCAACGCCATCCACCACACCTTGACATCGAACCTCGAAAGAAAAAACCAAGAAGCTCTCCACCCAAACACACCCACATACCTACTCGCAACAATGAAACGCAACATCGTCATCGCCGTCATCATAATCGTCCTCTTCATCCTCTTGACCCTCCTCGGTTTCCTCATCTGGTGGATTCAAAACGGCTTCCCCAGACGCGGGGGCGGTGGCAGTTACACCGATGATGAGGAAAGTGCTCACTAAACAAAACGAATGACGACAATGAGAAGTCGGAAGGGAATGAGCTCGAGGGAGTTTTGAAGGTTGGATGACGGAGCAGCCATGGAGTTGTATATGACAGGAAGAGAGAGAAATATGGAGCAAGACATATGGTCTTGTGAGAAGAGGGCATTGCATGAGGAGAAGGCATCATGATGGCGTTTTGTGGATGGCAATTTTTTTTGGGTTTTCTTTCTTTCTTCTTTTCTTTCAGCCATATACCAATTTGAGAACACAGCGAAGGACAGCAAGGAGCAAGAACGGACACAAAGATGTTAGAAGGAGATGACATACATCCATGACATATTCGATTGGAAAACGACATATAATGTAGAATAGCGCATAACCCCTTCTCTTGGGAAAACAACAAAACATTTCAAAACAACACGCAAAAGAACAAAAGCCTTGGGAATTAGTCAGACTTGAGTTCAACTCGTGTACGCAAAAACAAACAATCTTTTTCTTCATCACAAAAACTCGTGAGAATCGAACATTTCAAGGGGTAACAAAGTTTCTCCTCCCAAGACAATTGATATCTTCGCATCGCAGGAAACAAGCAAGGAGACGACAATCTGGGGGGTGCTAAAAAGAACCACAGCAAAAGCAAAGGCAGCAATGGATCTGACATAGCAAAAGAAACAAGGGAAGAGTGATGGGTGTGGAGTGGGCATTTTTTTCAAATTTCTCGTTAATACTGCGTGGAAATGTCAGGAAGAGAAAAGAGAAAAACAGCAAAGACAAGGTCTCGTTAACAATGGCATCTCTCTCTGTGCATCAGCAACACATACAATGGCATTTCTTCCTCATTCTGAGAAACGAAACATTGTACTGTTTCTGGCGAAAACAAGAGATTTGGGGGGAATATAAACGTGAGTGGAAACAGAAAAGAAAAAGGTACGAAAGATAACCAAAAGTGGTCCCATTCAAGGAACCCTGTACAGTGAAACTGCCACGAGGGGCTTGTGACGGGATCGGTACGAATATGATGGTGCTAAATCGTCGTGTGCAGCGTGATCCGGCGTTTCCTAGACCTGACCGGCGACGCGTGCCCCAAAGACGTCGGTATCGGAAGGAAGTGGGCTATCGTGGTACAACTTCGAGTTCTTCGAGTTGGAGCGATCGAAGGGAGGAGGAGGACGCTTGCCGTTGGCGTTGGTCATGCCGCCCATGTGGGTATCAGTGAAGCTGTGCTGAGGGTGAGAGCCCCAGGGTGCGTTGTTCATGGGGGCGTCCTCACCGTCGGCATCAGCATCAGCATCGGCGTCAGCGTCAGCGTCTGCATCGGCATCAGCGTCTTCGTCGTCATCAATCTGGTGGGCACCAATTTGACGAGGAGCGGCTGCGTGAGCAGATGCATGTCCGTTCTGGAGAGGCGTATGGGTTGTCCTGGTATCATAGGGGGAAGTTGCAGGTAGGTGAGCTGCAGCGGGTTGAATATTTCTTGTCGAGCCAGCGGAGGGGCCCGATGGGGTCGAGATGGCAGCCTGCTCGTTTGGCGAGGGTACAAGGGTGACGGCAGCACCGCCGAGCTTGCCAGCCTTGACAGCACCTCTCCATCTGCCAATCATACGATCATAGTCCCAATCGCGAGATTGATCCTTGGTCATCATGTCTGAGACGATAGCAGGATCGAGGGGCAGAGAGACGGGAGGCTGCAGCATGAACTCGCGGGGCAACTGGAGATTGCTCATGCGGGCAAACTGCTCCTTGAGCTGGGCAATTTCTTGTTGTGCCTTGACCAATTCTTCATCCTTCTCTTTTGAACGCTGATCGGCACGAGCAAAGGCACGCAAAATCTCAATCCCCCAAGTCGAGCTCTTATCTTTATCCGAGAGAGGCGACCAGTTGTTCCAAGCAGCCTGTAGATGCATTTGTAACCTGCGGACATCTTTTTCGGGGGTGGGAGTAGGCTTTTGTTGGACACGTTGAGTGATTTGGCGTTGTAGAGCATCGAGCTGGGCATCGGAGGGAACGTCGAGGGACCACGACTCGCTGCTGGCGAAAGGAGTCATGGAGAAGAGGGTTTGGGGAGCGGGGAGCGCATGCAGACAGAGCGAGGGGAAGTTCATGGAGCAAAAGTCGAAGTTGAAGACGTCTTGGTGTGACACGCGGCGTCTGCGGGGAGAGGGTCAGCATGAAGCGAAAAAAAGCAGCGAAAAAGCGACAAGAGTACCTGGCAGCCTCGAGACTGTCAAGTAGCTCACGTAGAGCCAACTCGGCAGCCTTTGCGTTGTCTTGAGATTCTAGGTCTTTGGCTTGCGAGGAGCGCTGGACGAGGGCAGGGTTCATGTGGTTGGACGACGAGGAATCGGACATGCGTGGCGGGAGGTTGTTGATGACACCAGTGCTTTGCCAGGATGTAGTATTGAGGCCGAAGCGGGAGTCGCGCAGGTTGACGGGGCTGACACCCATGGCGCTCGAGGCACCGCCGGCCGTGTCCTGGGACGAGATGGTCATACGACGACCCCATTGGCCGGTAGGGGTGCCGCGGTCGCTGGCGCCGTCGTCGTCGTGTTGAAGCCTGCTGTTGTTATTCGCACTGGCCCTCAGACTGTTTCTCGGCTGGCGTCTCGTGATGCCGCCTCGCATGACCTTGATCTTTTCGACGTCGTGGATGCCATCAGCCGGCTTGGGGTTCTGCGGCCATCGAGGTCAGCGGGGGAACAAGAGCAGACACATGAGACGAGGATAGATACCTTGGGCTTGATGTAGAGGTCCAGGTGACGGCCGAGGGATGAAGAGGTGAAGGCTTGGTTGCAAAACGGGCAGCTGCGGTCCTTGGGAGCCTTGGTCGACGAGTCCAAACTATTGTCGAGGCCGTTCTGGCTGCCATTGGTCGAGTGGTCGTGCGACGCAGAGTCATGCTGAGGTCCATTGGCAGCGCCTGTCACGGTGTTTGCAGCGGAACTCGAGGGCGTGGACATTGTTGCCGGTGTCATGGAAGAGGCCTCTGCCATTGACGGCTTTTTTCTCGTCAATCGAGGCGCGGGTGGAGGCCGTGTTGAAGTCCAGAAGATGTCATTCGACGTCTTTAGATGTCCTCGGGCATTTTGCTTTCTCAGAGCGTCCTCAATGTTTCCATGCCACACGCCAGCGACGTGGAAGGACGAGAGTAAGTTGACTCTTTAGAGTTATAAGCTGTTCGAGGCCAAGCCTTTCGCGAGCCCTCTGTTGCCGACCCCGACTCCAGGCCACCCTGCCTCAGCACGTGTGACTTTCTCAAAAACCTCTTGCGCATAAGCCTCCGTTTTGTACTCGAGACTTTTCTTGTCTCCTTGTGTGCTGAAGCCTGTCACGTTATAACTACAGAAACACACGACACCTCGAAGACCGAAGTGACACATTTGGTAGGAACGACCCGTCAAATAGAACCCACGGCCACACTTCCATTCGAGACAAAGCCGTGCATTTCAACAATGCTATTACATCGCCATCTGGCCGCAACACTCGACACTTCTCCACTCCAGGGACTAAGCAAACAACTTGATTTGTCGACATGAACAGTCACAAACTCAACCATGAATAGTCTGGTGAACATAGTCTGAAATCGCCAACACCTTCTCCTCCTCCAATCGTCTACACACGATCTGTAGCGAGACATGGGCTCCATCATAAATCTCTGGGTCATCTGTGCAGAATCAGAAAAAGCTCGAACAATCATGACGGAGAACTTACACGTTGCTTGTGTCTTCTCATCTACCTCCGACACTGGCTTGAAGTCGGTGTAGGCCTTGTCCACATTCTTGTCGACTTTGGTGACTGGCACGATTGCCGAGCTGTAGTCAAGAACATTGACCCATACCGAGTAGCTGCTTGTCGTGTATTTGTTAGGACGAGCCGCAGCAAAGGGTGCGAGAGGAGAAATGACAGCATCCACTGGGCGACCAGTGCCAGTCAGTTCACTGGTAGAGTTCCAGTATTCCATGTACTCCTTCTCAGCATCTCTCTTTGCGACCTGGTTGCTCATGATCTCGGTCGCATCGGCTACTGGTGTCCGCTCGAACATAATGTTAGGCTTGTGGTCCTCTCCACTAAGAGCAAAGGCCTTCGCGGCGTCTTCACCACCGTCGTAGTTCCATGCCTTGTAACAGATCTCTTCGAGTTTGACATGGCTGGGAGGCTGCCACTCGATGACCTTGTGACCTTGAGACTCGAGCTTTTGTACAGTTTCCTCGAGTGCTCTCTTGAGTGGGGGATGAGGAGCACAGTTACCGTCGTGTTTGAGGACCGCAAAGGTAAGCTTCTTCTCCTGTGCTAGCTTTCTGGCGGCCTCTTCCTGTTCGCTTCTCCAGGCAATGGGGTGTACTCGTGGGTCATGGTGCCACGGCTCAGTTTGCAGAATGGACTTCACAGCCAACTTGAGACCGGCAGATGATGTCGATAACGGCCCAACAACACTCAAGATACTCGGGGCGCCATCGAACGAGTTGGCCATACCCTCGTAAGGAAGTCTTCCAGTACTAGGTCTCAGGCCGAAAAGTCCATTGAACGCAGCGGGAATTCTGATACTTCCACCAATATCAGTCCCGAAGCCGAGAACCGAACCTTTCAGCGCGATGAGGGCGCCTTCACCACCAGAGCTACCTCCAGCGCTGAGGTTTCTGTTGGTAGGGTTCCAGCAATAGTCAATGATGTTGTTGGTCGTCTCACCACACATCAAAGTGTGCGGCACGGCTGTCTTTACATACAGAACAGCGCCGAGGTTGCGCAGTTCCTTGACCATCTCAGACTCGTATACTTTCTCCTTACCTGTGCTCTTCTCGCCCTGGAAAGTACCAATCCATCCAACGTAGCCCATATGTGTTTCGACTCCCTTGACATGAAATTGGTCTTTGAGCGATACCGGCAAACCGTGCAGAGGCCCCATGGGCTTCTTGTGCTTTGCAAAGTATTGGTCGAGTTCCTGAGCAGATTCGATTGCAGCATCGAAGAAGATTTCATGGAGACAGTTTACCTGACAGCAATTCAGCACTGCTAGGACTTTATGTGTGTGCCGCTTCCGTTTGACTCACCAGTTGATGGGCAATGGCAGAGCGATGGCAGAAAGCCTTTGTGACTTCGACAGTGGTCCATTGTCCACTACTAGTCTTCTCGACAATAGCAGTGGCTTCTGTTTCGGTTATCTCGATCTCCTTAGGATCTAGGTACTGCTGGATGTATTTGCCAGTGACATCTCTCTGCTCTTCTGCAGATGGTGGTGCAGGGATGCGCCACTCCTCAGGTATAAGTGCGAGAACCGAATCACGCTTCTCCGAGGCTATCTGTCTCCAGTCAGGTGCCATGTTTGATAATTGTAGAGGACGATGAGGTGGTCTATGTGAAGTTGAAAAAGAAGGAACAACTGCCGCACAAATGGATGTCTTCGGCTTGGCCAAACCGTGACACCATTCATATATACTGATGATGCACCGATGTCTCCAACATGTCCGAGAGTTGGAGCTCCGGGTGCTATCGCGAAGTTGGGGTACTTCCAATGGCCTATCAATGTGTCACCTTCCTGTTGCGGGGCTAATGTGCATGGATGACGGGTGTGATGCTGTTAACCGTGCCCACCCTCTAACGCCGTGATCACGGTACAGACACGCCCTCGAAAAGTCCTGGTATGATCCTCGACTGCAAAATATACTGTGCTTCTAAGGCATAGGACGTGATTCATAGAAAGCTGTTATCTCATCTGCTCTGAACTGCTTGCTGAAGTTAAACAGCATCGCAGTATCACTGCTGATTTTCAGGGTCCAATATTTAGCAGCTGCTAAGAGAGGAACATGTCTTCCGTCGCTTCTTTTCTTCTTCCTGCCAGTGCCCAAAGGAAAGCGACCCAAGCAGGTGCATGTTGGAGGCGAATCCTCATTCACAAGGAGCAACGTGGCTGCTCGAGTCTGCACACGAGGCTATTGAGACGCATCAGATCGACTACTTCTCTCCGCGCGTGCTGCTTTTCGGATGTGTAGTTGCAACATTTCACAACACTTTCGAGGAGGGAGTGACATCCACAGAAGGAAGCTGTCTCGACAGGCTCCCTGTGGACCAGATCTAGAATTCTCTCATAACTCGCTACTGAGTCGCTGGAAGAGAGATATCAAACGTGAAGAATGTGCTCGAGTAACTGACGCTACTCTATCGCACAGCCACACGTGGCGATGCGCAGCCACAAATCTGTGTAGACAATGATTCGCGGATCATCGAAAACCTGGCAACCTGGGTGGAATGTCATAGGTCAATCAATCGGATTAAATGACCCGTGGGCTTGGGAAGCGCATAATTCAACATGTTCCATCAGATGCGCGGTCGGTGCTGACACCTGCGCGTCTGCACCCTATGCATCGACGGTTCCATAAAGTCACAGCAAGCGCGTCGACTTTTCCACCCGACTGACCATTCACATTGTGCCAGAACTTACGATTTTTACAGCGGATGCACGAGACGAATAATCCGACAGCCCAAAGCTAACAACAAGCACTTGCGTGACGACTAGCTGCTTGTCCAGCATACCTGCCCAAAAACCATCACATAGGCGGAAACTATATTATCCGATAACTCAAGGTCGTGTCCTTTATTCGACTTCAAAGAATCTCGCTTTGTCAGAGGACTTGACACTTTCATCGTATCTTTGTTCTCTGGAGGATCTCATTTATCTTTTGCACACCGCCACATAAAGGAACCAGCCCCCTCATTTTCAAACTCACGACACACGCGCATCATCAAGACCTATATCAGCTAGAGTCACGAATCCACCGCTTTCAAACTTGCTTGCCGGTCAAGCTCATTCATCTGCGGAACAATATTATTTTACGTACAAGAACATCTACAACGAATTTCTCATAGAATATGGCACTCGGCCAAACAGTGACCGTGGTCAACAAGTCTGGCAAAGTCGTCAGTACAGGCAAACAAGTCGTCAACGTCTTCAAAGAAGCCAAATCAGCCTACAGAGAACGCAAAGCTGAGATCAAAGCCGTTCGCGATGCAGAGATCGAGCAGAAGCGCGTCCAGAAAACACTGGAGAAGTTCACACTAGAAGACGACCGTGCTTCACAAACCTCACGCCGTTCTCACAAGTCGAGTAAAGACAAGAGGTCACATCGCGAGCGTCCGATTGTGGACCGTGGTTACTCGGATAGTTTCTATGTCAACGATATACCTTCGACCACTACAAGCCGCCGACAGTCCGGACTGCGCAATGAATTTACTCAGGATGGAGAAAGACAACACAACGAACTGGTCCGAAGACACACCACCGACCTGGGCCAGGGAGTTCACAGACCGAGAACTTCACGGTCAGCATCAGAGGCAGACATCGACATGGACCTCGCCTATGGCGAACTACCACCACCACTGCCAGAACGCCCTCAGGCAAACGAAATCGAGTTGCGAGATAAGATGACAAAACTACAACAACTCCTCGATGAAGCAAACTGCGTCCAGCACTCCGTCATCGCCACCATCGAGAACCTTCAAAAGAACCCAGACGCCTTAGCCGCTGTAGCCTTGACCCTGGGCGAAATCAGCACCATGGCAGCCAAAATGGCACCTGGCGTACTCACATCAATGAAGACAGCCTTCCCAGCCATCATAGCTCTCCTCGCATCTCCACAATTCATGATTGCAGCTGGCGTCGGTGTAGGCGTCACAGTCATTGCTTTCGGCGGCTACAAAATCATCAAAAAGATTCAAAAACACAAAGAAGACGCTGCAGAGTCCAAAGCCAACTCTCAACGCCAGATCGCAGATAACGACTCTGTTTCCGAGTACGACGAACTCTACGAACTCGACAGCGATCTCAGTCACATCGAAGTATGGCGTCGCGGTATTGCCGATGCCGAAGCCCAAAGTTTGGGAACCAGTGTTGATGGCGAGTTTCTTACGCCTGATGCTGGAAGACTTCTTGTTGCCGATGGTGTGTTGAGGGAAGAAGATCTCAAGTCCATGCGTTCGAGCAAGTCGAAGAAGACGACTAAGTCTAAGAAGAGTAAGAAGGATGCGAAGAGTGATAAGGAGTCTACGGCTGGCAGTTCAAAGGATAAGGAGAAGAAAAAGAAGAAAGAGCCGAGTGGGTTGAGGATGCTGTTCAAGACGCGTGCTTGATTCTTTCCAGATTTACTGCTCTTCTCGGTTCAATTTCCATTTCATTCATTGTTTTGATTTTTGGTTTAGCAGCGAAGCGTGATTGATGGTTTGCTTGATTTTTTTTATAATGTCGTTCATATCTTGTTCTGTTCTTTCTTTATAGCGTTTTAGCGGCATCTACATTGTTACCTACTTTTCCTCTTTACAATTTCAGAATACAAGATTGCTTTCGTTGTCTGTTCACTCAGTGTAAAAAGTGGAGGTGACTTGACTTGGACTAGAATGTAGAGATCAGTAGCTTTCTCGTCATGATGCATCCAAGTGAATGGTTGTCAAAATAATGCAAGATGCTTTTGAGATTCGAACCAAGTGTAGTGAGAGCCATCTAGCGGAGGCTTTTCGTACGAACAAGGCAATATAAGAGTAGGAAGTAAAGTTGCTCCAGTGACACATGAGACATTAGGCAATGATTTGTTTGAAATGTTTTTTTTTTGTGAAATTGATTGACTCCAAGTACAATTTACCTAGGAGTGATCCTTTGCAATAGCAACAAACTAAACGGATACGCGTACAATCTTTTGCGCGGCGCTGGTATTATGAAGAAACGTGAAAAGAGAAAAAAAACTACCATCCCAGAAAAGAAGCAAGTTATGCACAGATTTTCGTCAACTCATCGAAGGAGGCGGTACGATGCCCACCCGGAAGGCGGAGGGAGCACCTTAGACCTGAGGACCGGCCTTGATGACCTCCTCGGTGGCCTCGCTCGAGTACTTCTTGAAGTTGTCGTTGAAGAGAACACCAAGCTTCTTGACCTCGCCTTGGAAGTCGGCGGTACCGGTCCAGCACTTGGCGGGGTTGAGGACCTCGTCGGGAACGTTGCTGCAGGTCTTGGGGACTTGCAGGTTGAAGGTCTGGTAGGTCTCGTACTCGTTGTTGGCGAGCTCGCCGCTGTGGATGGCGTCGAGAATGGCACGAGTGTACTTGAGGGGGCAACGCTTGCCGCCGGTGGTGGCACCGGCACCGACCCAACCGGTGTTGAGGAGCCAGGCGTTGGCCTTGTGCTCCTTGATCTTCTCGGCGAGCATGGTAGCGTAGCGCATGGGGTGCAGGGCCAAGAAGGGCTGGGCGAAACAGGACGAGAAGGTAGCCTGGGGCTCGGTGATACCGTCCTCGGTACCGGCCATCTTGGAAGTGTAACCAGAGATGAAGTGGAACATGGTCTGCTCGGGGGTGAGCTTGGAGATGGGAGGAAGGACACCACGAGCGTCGCAAGTGAGGAGAATGATGTTGGTGGGGTGGCCGGATGAGATGCAAGGAATCTTGGTGTTCTCAATGTACTCGATGGGGTAGGCGCAGCGAGTGTTCTCGGTCAGGGTCGAGTCGTCGTAGTCGACGATTCTGGTGGTGGGGTCGAAGACGACGTTCTCGAGGATGGAGCCGAACTTGATGGCGTTGAAAATATCGGGCTCCTTCTCGCCAGAGAGACCAATGGTCTTGGCGTAGCAGCCACCCTCGATGTTGAAGACACCCTTGTCGGACCAGCAGTGCTCGTCGTCACCGATCAGGGCACGCTTGGGGTCAGCAGACAAGGTGGTCTTGCCAGTACCGGAGAGACCGAAGAAGACGGTGACATCGCCGTTCTTGCCCTCGTTGGCAGACGAGTGGAGAGTGAGGACGTTGTGCTTGACGGGCATCTCGTAGAAGAGGACGGTGAAGACACCCTTCTTCATCTCACCGGCGTACTCGGTACCGAGGATGACCATCTCCTTCTCGGCGAAGTTGATGGCGACCGAGGTGGCCGAGGTCATACCGGTGGTGAATCTGTTGGCAGGGAAGGCGCCGGCGTTGTAGATGACATAGTCGGGGTGGAAGGTCTTGAGCTCCTCTCTCGAGGGGCGGATGAGCATGTTGCGCATGAACAGAGCGTGGTATGCACGAGCACACACGACTCTGACTCTGATTCTGTAGCGCTCATCCCAGCCGGCGTAACCATCGATAACGTAGATGCGGTTTCTGGTGTTGAGGTAGTCGACGGCTCGTTCTCTGTTGATCTTCCAGACCTGTATTTCCAAAAGTGGTCAGCAAAAGTTCGTCTGTTGACTTTCATGTGATGATGGTCGAGGGGGATCGGCAAAGCCGAAGGCAAGCGTGGGCAGCCGATCGGGATGCCGAAGCATCGATGCGGACTCCCGAGCCGCCGCGCTTGCCCGAGATGCAAAGTGGGGTAGAGGCTGACGTAGTGGCCCGCGCCCCGCAGTCGAGGCTCCGCTATGCGAAAACAATTCGGGCCACCACCCAGCAACCAAATCTTTCTCATCGATGCGATCGGGGAGTGTGCAAGGCAGTACTGACCTCAGGGCTCATTTCCTTGTTGACGGGACCCCACCAGATCTCTTTCTCCGAGCTGGGCTCGCGGACAATACGCTTGTCTGAGGGCGAACGACCAGTCTTTGCTCCTGAGTATGCTGAAAGAGCTCCAGATGATGTGATGGCCGAACCGGTTTCGTAGACGAGGGCATCCTCGTAAAGAGCTGCAACCGAGGGGTTGGCAACCTGCACATGGGTCAGCTAGGGTACAAGGACAAAAAGTCCTCAATGCAACTCACAATAGCGACACGATCGTAGTCAATGTGTGCCTTCTCGTGGAGCTCCTCCTCGATCTCGGTGTGCTCACGCTGGGGCTGGACACCACTAGGGTGAAGGTTGGTCTTGTTGACGCTTGAAACCATCTTGAGTGATGTAGAGTGGAAGTTTCCTTTCTGTTGTTTGGCAATCTGCTGCCTAATGAAGTCTTGTTCGAGGGGAGGAGCAGGAGAGTATGGTCGGACAGATTCAAAACCGGACGATGAAGACATATTTGTACTCGACCTGAACCTCACTCGGATCAGCTCCTGCGCTACTTTCACATAGAGCTCGAGCAGTTTCCCCACAACCCTTGGTGCTCCGATGGATCTGCCGAGGCCTTTTGGGCGCTAGATACTGCCTAGGGAGGGCGTAGACTTACGGAAGCGTCCAATGAACCGTTTGTAATTGGATGGAAACGTTTGGCGGAGCAAAACTGCGATAACTGACCGGAATCTCCTGGGTCTCGGCGGGGAAACGCGGATAATTCACCACGAGTGTCTAGCAGTTGCGTTGTTTTCTTGTTGCGAGTCAAGAAGAGTTGGCCGTATGAACAGCGGTCCAAGGGAAGAAGTCGGGTGCGTTATTAAGTAATGGCTACGAAATACTGCGGCCCAGGTTCCCGCATCGTGATGCGTTCTAATTATTGCAACTTGCGGGGTGCAACCTCTCCATGCACAAATGTCTGTCACATCCACAGCTGCAGAGATGCACATTCGCCATGAGATTGAAGTCTTGATCTTGCAGCAGTAGTGATTCTAGGATTCTCTTTGGACTCTTCGCTCGTTCAAACCTAGTTGTGCAGCCCGTGGCTCACAATGCTGCGATATGTTCTGAGAGTGAGGGCTAGACCATCCGCAATGCTGTGACAAACTTTGAACCACTCGGAAGCAGCCCGAGAACAGGAGCATGTATCTTTTGGATTGTGACCTCTGGCAACAAAGAAAAAAGAGCACTTTCGTAATACATGTTTCTTGATGCTCGCTATCTGATGCTCGACTGGATAAATAGTATGCACCAGCAATCACCTCTCAGGCTCTCACTCGAGGAATGACAATTCTCTCTCGTACTGGTCGAGATGATACTCCGTAGGTTCGCCATTCCCCAAATTTCCCCCGTGGGGTGGCCTTTGTCCTCCTCGTGATGCCGCACGCGCCCTAGTCTTTCTGCTAGATGCCGCTTTTCCTACTGGCCTACCCGTAGCGGAAACTTTTCTTTTCGCAAATAGTCATCACGCGCAAGCCATACGCGATTCAGCGGTTTATTGTTTCCATGGGACTCGGGCTTCCAGCCGTGGCATGCCTCCGGACTCCATACCTGGAGTAAGTCGGGATATTGCGGAGCAGGAAGTCGGAGTTCGATTGAGTCTAGCCCTCCGATGGCTTCTCGCCCGGCTTTGTCTTTAACCAGCCTCTCATGCCCATCTCTGACCCTGGACAGCGCCTCCAGTAGTCACCATCACGATACCTCCGAGACCATGTCGGTAGTTGTCCCTCAGTCAGACGTATAGCGTGGGACCTGGTCGTTGCCTCTTTGTTCTGATGGCTTCGTCTTCCTGACCAGCATCTCGAGACACGCATTCTTATGCTTCACCACTCCCTTGTCGACCTGTTCGTCGCCTCCAACTGCTCCTGCTCGGGATCACCGCTCTCTTTCCTCTTCAATACCTTCGTGGTCTTAGGACTCCTACGTTCGTTGAATTCGCTCTTGCCAGTGACCTCCTCTTCAATCACCCATTCTAACCTATGACTTGATTGAGATGCATCGTCGGCTCCTCTCGAGGCTTGCCGTGGGTTCTCAGGCTCATTGTTGGATGAGCACTGTCCGATGCTCGGTTCCCGCAATCGATGCTTTGGTCCTGTAAGTGTGGTGTCGACGCGCGATCTGCCTGTCCCAATGAAGCATCTACGTGCAAAGTCTCGTGTAACTTTCGTCAAAACCAAGGGCAAGCATTCTCAATATCCTTACGGACTATGCGAAAGATCCTGAGTTCGGTCGTTCGCAAGGACTAGATCTGTTTCGTTAATTCCTTCTAATATGGAGCGTTCTCCTCAGCCTGCTAGCTTATGCGAAGTGAGGTTCTCGAAACATCTGGTTCAGGTGGAAGTGGTCCGCTGGCGAGTACCTATCGACTCGGCGTGTGAACTGAGCGGAAGAAGGTAAACGTTTGGGAAGGTGCAGCAGTGAAAATTAGAAGGCAGGCACGATTCACCGCTCCGACTGCTGATTTCGTCCACCTCCCACAACTATCTGTTTTCTCTACCTTTCGTTTTCACTTCTTCACCAACCTCGATGCGGTTGCTTCACTCACGATCAATTTTCTACTTTTATCTTCACCACTGTTAAGATATCAAGACCGCCGCACAACACGCGATATTGTACATCACCCCGAACAGACGCATTTCCTTGATTGAAACTCCCACAATGAAAAGAGGTTGTCCCGACTGTTTTCAAGGCCCCAACGGCGCTTGTTCAGTACACAAGGGTGGTCCAGGACGAAACAAGCGCAAGAGGAGGAAGAGGCTCAGCTACGAAATCGACAAAGAGAAAGAACGTCAGCCAAAGTCTTACACAGTGAAAGACCGCCAATCGGAACCCAATGGCGCCTTGCCGAAACGTAGAGACAATCCAGGCCGGAACAAGCGCAAGAGGATGAAGAAGCTCAACTACGAAGCCAACAACGAGCAAGACTACCAGGCACGGATCGCACTGGAACGCAAGTTGGACTTCATGGAAGGCAGGTTGCCCCAAAGCACTAGGCTCAATTTCTCATATCAAGACGAACCTTCTCACGATATCACCGCTGTACCTGGTACAGAATCCATCTCAGGTGCTCAGAATGCTTCAGACATCGACATCTCCGATGGAGACCCAGAAAAAGACGATGGGGAGTCTGATGACGGCAAAGTGCTCGAGAAACGCAACGAGAAGGAGGAAAAGATAAACCAAGACAACATGGAAAGGCATGTTCGGCCTGACATTGATCAGAGGAACCCAATCAAGAGATCAATCAGCTTCAACTCTTTACCACTCAGACCCAAGACACGTCCCAAGACCATCAACGAGTCATGATATGGCATTAACGCAAAATTGCCAAAAGCACTTGTCAATTTAGCTTACCAACTCGCCCTTGCGCAGGGCCACCTGACCAGAAGTGTCTGGCTTCACGGGACGACGACTCTATGAATATCATCGGCCTTGAACTTATCTAGCTTGACATGAACGAGAACCTAACCGAACCCTGGCTCGCCTCCATGATAACTCTATCCGTGTTCACCTGGCGCGTGATAACGAACCTTCGAACTTCTTCAACAACTCACACTACGCATACCATGTAGCATATAGCTATCGCGATGCAGAGTGGTCTGCCGAGGTAGCTTGAGCTTCTATCGAGAGCGTCGCCTGCTTGGGCTCTTTGTCTCTGGACAGACCTCTCACCCAAAGTTCCATTGTGCATCTTGATAGGTCAAAGATTGATGCGCATCGCGTTTGAGAGTGCATAGAAGCTGCTCGCTAGGTGTAACCCCGAGTTATAGTCATGTTAGCTATATAAATGTACAATGGTCTTCTGGAAAGGGGAGCGTCTACCGAGAGCCATGACTTCGGATTCATTATCTCAACTCTAATATGTACGTGAATTTCGCGGTGTTTCTGGTGGCGAGAAGAAGAGAGTCACCATTGCAGAGGCCATGGTAACAAAAGCGAGCGCACAAACGTGGAACAACAGTACAAAAGGTCTTGATGCAAGCACAGCATTAGAAAACGTACAGAGTTTGAGATCTTTGACCAACATGGCTCGTATCTCTACTGCTGTTGCTCTATACCAAGCAGGAGAGTCTCTCTACGATTGTTTCTACCTCTATCTCAACTATCACACAACCACTCAACCTCTCTTCTCATTCATGCTTTCCTTCTCCCTCTGCTTAGCAGCCTTCTTCTGCTTCCTCGCCGCCGGACTGAAAAACTTCTTGATCTTACCCACGCCCTGCAAATACAACCAAGAACACACAAACACAACCCCAAAGTTGAACACAATATAACACCAAAAGATGCCATAGTCCCTCCACACAAATCTCCAATACACATTGAAACTCGCCGTAAATGCATCTCCATCTCTGTATTGACAGAATCCGCACAGTCCATTGGCTTGAGTGATAACGTAACCGCCTGATTGTTGAGCGTAAGGGCCAGCGTAGGCATCGCAGGATTGGCCGGGAGGAGCAGGGAAGGAAGCGAGTTCCTGGGCGTCACACTCAATAGGTAAACCGTGAGTTACGAGCGCGAGAAGGCCTTCGAGGAGATATTTGAAGGGAGAGAGCCAGTACATCCAGCTGCGCCAGAAGTAAGGGAGGGCTTGGTAGGGGACGACAACGCCGCAGAAGGAGACGACGAAGAGGAAGAATATTGGTACTAGCAACGAAGCGAGTAGCTCATTGGCAGCGAATCTGGCAAGGTGTTAGCAATGCTTATGTTAGACGGAGTTTTGGACAAGGAAAACTTACGAGGCAATCGCCTGACCGAAACCAATGTAGAACAGTTCAAATGACATGATGAACAGCCAGACCGATGCAGCTCGGTATGTGCCACGAGGGAAGCCTGGCGGGAAATACCAAGCACACCAGTAAATAGTTCCAGCAACCAGCGAATAAGGTATCTCGACAACAATCGCACCGATCACAAAAGCAACCCAACTGTAGATCTTCGAGCTGGCCTCTCTCCCCTGATACAGATTTCTGAAGTTGAGGAAGCGAGGTTGCAACTGCTGGATTAGCGGTGGTGAGATAGTCAAGGTCATGAAGATGGAGAACAGTCTACTCTGCATATCGATCTGCGAGTTTCCGAGATTCCAGAAGGTGAAGCCATTGAAGAGTGCTGTAAAGATATGCAGCATGAATTTGCCGACAACGTATTGAGGAGAACGCCAGTATGCAACGAAGGATCTGCGGACCACAGTGACAATTTGCGTACCGAGTGGCATGGCATACTCGCGGTCATCATCAGTTTTGGCTCCGCCAGAAGCTTTGCGGCGGTCCTGGATCATGCTCTGGATTTCCTCTTGCTGCTTTTTCTTCTCGTCAGATTTCTCCCAGAGATCTCCAAAGTCGGGTCCATTGTAGTCTGGATTTCCTGCTCCGATGGCCTCGAGCATCCATTCGGCTGGGTTTGTATCGTGTGGGCATTCCTGCTCGCCGTTCTTCTCCAGATAGGTAATCAGTTTCTTCGATCCCTCGCCGAGCTCGCCATGGTACACAGTACGACCGCCGCTCTTGAGAAGCAAGAGCTCATCGAACTCCTCGAACAGAACGCTCGAAGGCTGATGAATAGTGCACAAGATAGCTTGTCCAGCGTCCGCAAGTTTTCTAAGGAAGCGGACGATGTTGAAAGCGGCACCTGAATCGAGACCTGAGGTCGGCTCGTCCAAGAAGATCAGCAATGCAGGCTTCGAGGCCAGTTCGACAGCAATGGTCAAACGTTTGCGCTGTTCTGGATTGAGTCCCTCGCCGACTTTGCCGATAGTAGCACCAGCAATATCTCGCATCTCAAGCAAGTCGAGGACGTTTTCGCAGTATGCGTATTTCTCTTCGAGTGAGACCTCTTTTGGCTGACGAAGCTTGGCGGAAAACCTGAGTGCTTCTAGCACAGTAGCAGTCGGTTCGTGGACATCCTGTTGTTCTGCGAAACCAGTGGCTCGTTGGAAACTTCTAGGAAGAGGCTTACCGTCAACAAGGAAGTCTCCTGATACAACACCAAAATTGATACGTTGAGCCAGAGTGTTCAGCAAAGTAGTCTTTCCGGCTCCCGAAGCTCCCATCAGAGCTGTCAATTTGCCGGGACGTACGAATCCAGACACGTCCTGCAGAAGCTTGCGCTCTCCACCTTCGTATGGGATAGTGTAGTTGACGTTCTGCCATGTGAAGATGGTCTCGTTCTTGGCGATGGCCGCGACCGTGTCGTCAGAATCGGATTCTTTGCGAGCATCTTCGTTGTTCGGAGTACCGTTGACCTGGCCTTGAGTTGGCTCGCCAGATTCTTCATCGCTAGTCCTCCCTCCGGTCTCAACTTCCTTCTCAACCGACTTAGGCACTTGACCACGTTTAAAGACCGTGACTTCACCTCCGCCCTTGTTAGGCTTCTGTAGCTCCATGCCAAGAGCCGTAAGAGCGACGAAGAAGATGAAGAATGCGCATATGAACCCGAAGTTCCGCCACAGGTGGCTGCGAGAGTATGTGAAGGCGGTCTTGATGTAGCTGGCACCGTTGACGGTTGTGGATCCTGGTGTGCTTCCTTGAAGAGCACATGACTGATACTCCGCAGAGGGTGCGTTTGGAGGAACCAGATATGGTGGGTTGCACTGAAGCTCCAAATTGTAGAACTCGTTGGACATCAGACCTTCAAATCCGTATTGGACTGGGTTGACCCAGCGTAGCCACGCGAACCAAGGATGCATTTTCCGTGGCGGGATAAGATATCCAGTATATACCACCAGGATCTGGATGACTGGTCCCGTGAGTCTAGTGGCGACATCAAGCGATGAAACAAGTGACCCTACCGCTCTGAATAAAGCGTACATGGTCATTGTAACTATCCACAGGAACATCAAGGAGATGAAAAATTGCGAAGCTGTTCTCTGGAGACCAGACATGAAGTAGACGACGATGTCGAAGATGAAGACTTGGACGAAAACCAGAGGAACGTCGACGACAGTTTGAGCAATGGCAAAGGCGGCAGGTCGATAAAACTGATAACTCTTGTGCTTGAGTAGGATGGGCCGAGATTGAAAGACGGCCGTAAGTTCAGCCAGAGCGAGAAGAGCGTTGAACAAGAGCGAGAAGAACATCACACCTCCTCGGGGGAAGGCTCCAGTGGCAGTCTTTGGCTGGTCGTAGAATAGTGAGCCGACAATCAACGCTTGGAAGCCAATTCCTCCCCATTTGCCCATAGTTGCTTGTTTGTCGCCAATCATCACCAAGAATTGTCGCTGGGTACAAGCCATGACCTGTTTCGGGAAGGAGACCTCAAAGTTCTTCTTCTTGGTAGCTTTGGTTTGGGCTTCATGTCTTGCCTCAGTGAGTTGCTGAGTCTCTCCTTCGAATTCTTCAATCTCTTCAAGGTTGCGTTTTTTCTGTTCGCTCTTTTGGAAGAGACGATCGAAGTCCTCGCCGGATCTTGGGATTTTGTCTTCCCAACCTTCCTTGACATGTCTCTCGTGCTCGTCAGTCACGGAAGTGATGAAGTCGGCTGATGTCCAGCGGTCAGGTTGGACGAAGCCTAAGTCTTTGAAGTACTTCACGGCGTCTTCGGTGTGTCCAAAGTAACAACACTTTCCTTCGTGGATGAGGATCACCTTGTCGAAACAATCGTAAAGTGACTCTCCTGCTTGATATAGAGCAACAGCAGTAGAGATACGAGCCATGTTGGTCAAAGATCTCAGACTTTGTACGTATTCTAATGCTGTGCTTGCATCAAGGCCCTTCGTGGAGTTGTCCCACATCTGTGCACTGGCCCTAAACAAATGTTAGTAGTGAATCTGCACGAAAGTAATTGTAGACTGTACCTGGTTACCATGGCCTCTGCAATGGTGACTCTCTTCTTCTCGCCACCAGAAACACCGCGAATGTATTCATTGCCGACCTTGCCGAGATCGTTAGCTTGGAAATGAATAGACTTGTTGGTACTCTTACCTTGGTGCCGAGGGTGTGCTCGATCCAGAACAACTTGGTAACGATACGCAAAAATTCTTTGACATATGCTCCACGAGATTCTCCTTCCAGACGAGATTCTTTTCCGGGTGTTTTCGTTTTGAGAGCAAAGGACAAGGTGTTCTTGACCGTGATGGTCGCATAATGCAGGTCTTCATCGGGAATGAACAGAACCTCCTCCCTATACTTCTTGCCGATTACATCCGCAGGGGTACCGCCATAGGTAACCTCTCCGTCGATCGAAGTATATCCTGCTCGTTGGTTGGCAAGCGTTTTGAGCAGAGTAGTGCAACCAGAACCTGGTCTTCCAAGTACAAGCAGCATCTCAGCAGGTTTGATGACACCACTGAAGTCTGACAAGATCGTTCTTTCTTGCGGTTTGCCAGCAGCTTTCTCGGGTCCTCTAGAGACGAGATTTTTGATCTTTCTGGGGAGACCGAGGAAGATGTCTCCAACAGTGGGTTGTAGTGCGGCACCAAGACCTACACCTCGTACCGTAAGGTTCTTGAAGACTAAACCAACATGTCTGGTCTTCTCTTCCTCGGAGTGTGCCTGTCTAGTCTTGCCGAACATGCGCGACATTAGACGATCAATTTCTTCTCTTTCATCGTCATCTTCTTTTGTCTGTTCTCTGCTCAGACCACCACTCTGACTTGTCCTTCTGCGCGAGAGACCACGGAAGAAGTCATCCTCGGTCATTTGCCCTGATAGCTTTGGTCGCGATGCTGTTGTCGTTTTGACAGGGGCAAAAGAAGGATCTTGTTCGACTGGGCGCTTGTCGACAGTCTCTGGTGCCTCGACCTCTTCTGTGGGATGATACAGCATATCGGCATGATTGGGAGATGCTTCGGCATCGGATGGTATTGCCGTCTCTCCAGAAGATCTAGAGGTCTCACTCGGTTCGTGCAAAGGTATGGCGACCTCATCGTTGGGTGTGGTGCCAGAATGCCAGGAGAGATAGGTATCGTCATGTTGTTGTGTCCTCTGCGGATGCTCGTCTATTCTGCCGGATGACGGTATGTAGCTGGTATATGAGTGACTCCTCGATTCTTGTTGTCTAAGTGACTCCGCTGGTGTTACCGGGAACCCTCCTGGCAGGTTCTCGGTATGTGGTGTCGGTCGGTCCATGATCAGATTATTATATCAGAAAGACAATCAACCAGATGCAGTCGCCTCTCAAAGCGAGAGCGTATCGAATTGTAAATCTGCTTCAGAAGCTGGAAGCCATGCAATGCGGAATGGGTATGTAAACAATCGCAACAATGAAGCCAAAAACAGAGAAGGAAAGCACACCTTACCTGCTTGCCCCTACCTATAGTCTACAATGAGAGTCATGCATGCCAGACCTCATACTGATGTTTATCATGACGACACAGAATATGCACGTTGAACGGGACGCAAGATGGCGGACTTTGCTTGGGGACACGGAACTCCGTACCGGACGTTTTATAGAGCAGTCTATATCTGTTACGCAGCACGAAGGTACCACGCCGCGGCGGTTTCGTGGGGAAATGGCTGCCATGCTGTGGCAATACTCATCCCTCTGTTCTGTAAGCTCAACCTTCGCGTTTGAGCCTCAATCTATGCCGAGTGCTTGGTGTCTTCGTTGATCTGCGATTGGAGATCTGTCAACGGGAATCCTCACAAAGTCATCACCAAACTGTTACGCGGTTGAGAATTGGCAGATTGGCGCGGATTCTGATAAGGCTTTTGGAACCTGCGACAACTAGCCAGCCACGCGGCATGATTGTCCCACGATGCTAACATGCTCAGTATGCGGTTAGCAGCGAAACATGTGTGCTTGTTGGTTGTCAGAAAATGCAATGTTTGACCACTGAAGTGATCGGGAATATTATCTACCAAATCCTCTTCGCAGCCATCATATATCTATCTACTCCATCGAGTTTCACTTCACCCTTGGCCTTTTCTTTGCCTTTGGCTTCTCTCTCCCTCAAATTCTTCAGACCCTCAGGGTCATCCTCATAAATCCATCGACGCTTGTCTTCATCAACCTCGACGGCTCCCCAGCCACCGACCCTACGACCTTGAGTGTCGAAAGTCTGTTTCTTTTGCTCTTGCATCTTCATCTTGCGATAGCGTGTGCGCGCAAAACTCAATAGAATCATACCAAGCAGGAGCTTCAGTGCGAGTAGAACGAGATATATGATGAGGAAGAAGACGAGCATAGTGCCTAGAGCAATTGCGTCGTCGATCGTCCAGAAGTGCCAGGAGCTGGCACCAGTAACGGCGTCAGCGCCTGCTCCGAAAGATGACCGACCCAATGCCCTCCTGAAGATCTGATCAATGTGCGCGAGTGCAGCTGTGGTAGATGGTGAAGTCTCTCCAGAGGCTGTCTCTAAGGCGATTGCTGTAGCAGTCGAAGGCATAGGCAGTGGCATATGTGTAGCGATAAACATGTGATATGTCTGCACCGAAGCGCGGATGAAGAGACAAGAAAGAGGAAGCACAGGAAGACCGAGTCGCTTGGTCAAGTTTTGGTCAGCAAAAGCATGTGAGTAGTAGTCTTTTGTCAGCACATCCAGGAAGCGACCATAAAGACTCGGCTTGATGTTGTTGAACTTGGAGATGTATGCGTGTTTGACCCAATCGACAATCATCTCACTGCCAATGACAGTCACGAATGGCCCGAAGATCTGGCCAAAACCTGTTGGGAACATGTTGAAGGCTTGTGGAAGAATGCTCGTACTTTGGATAGGTGATCCTGTCGAGTTCGGGCTGAAGGTCGTCGTAGAGCCACTATTGGATGAGCTCATATTTAGACCACCAACCTCGACGATGTTGCGCAGAGCAATGATGAGTAGCATGAGCCAAAGCTGGAACCTCTCCACTACATCTGCGCACGTCAGCTGGAACAGGTTCTCTTTCTCAAACTTCTTGAAGACAGTTCCTTTGATCTCAACAAACTGATTAGACATCAAAAGCGTGAGTAGAGCATTAGAGTAGGAATTGACAGCGACGTTTAGTGCGATGACTTGATAGAAGAGCATAGCTGCATGTGCGACATTGTAAGCCAGAGCAAGTATGAACATGCCGAGAGGAAGCAAAATCTTGCTGCGACCATTTGGCTTGCGCTCGAGAGTCTCTTTTGAGAAGAGACATTCAATAATATCCTGACCTATAGCCGATAAAAGGCGATCAAATACCTCCAGGACGTTGTAGATGACATACAGCTTGATGGCAGCCTGTCCTCGGATCTTGTGGTACATGCGACTGGCATCGAACTGCACAAGGATCATACAGCTGATGATGATCAGCGCACCATGTAAAAGGTCAGCCTTGTGGTTAGGAAGCAGAGCGGAAGGTGTAGACTTTGATCGTCTATGACGATACAGCGGATTTGGAATTTTGAGCTTTGGCGGGAGTTGTTGAAAGCGCGTCGAGTTGGTATCATCATGGCCATCCAAGGTTGTGTTTGTAGAAGCAGAGGCAGGGTCGATCAAAGGTGAACTCAAAGAGCTTCTGCGGGACGGGTTGGCAGACGGCGGCTGCGTTCTACGGTGCCAGACTCGGCCCAAGCCAGAGTATATGAAGGAGCTGATATCTCTAAACTCCTTGATCATGCTTTGTACCCACCACTTCAAGAGTATGCCAATGGCTTTTAGAAACCTCAGGGGCAAGATTGTAAAGGTATAAAGCCAGGCGTCCAGACATGCCAAAGCGCCGAAGACCAGAGTCTGCTCCAACTGCGGTGGTAGAGCCAGAAAGTTGTAGAGGCGTTCGAATTTTACTTTTGAGGACTCGTATGGAAAGTCGCTGCTTGCCGACCGATGAATGTAGAGAGCTGAGGGACGCTCCGAGGAGAGTTCTAGCTGGAGATAGGTGGGCAAGGAGAGAGGTGGGACTGGAATAGCGGTAGGCATGGGAGATGGAAGCGAATCAGACATGGATGAGGGCTTGAGGGCTTCAGCACCCTGGTTGTATTCCGACCCCTTCAAATTCAGAGTCGGGCGTCTAGGCCTTGAGGCATCTTTATTCTCGATGGGATTCCTCGGTATCTGAGCAGACGAAGGCTTACGCTTGATAAGAGGGGTCGAGTTCGAGCGGCCACTCGCAGTAGGCCTCGATGCAGTCGGCGGAGGACGGGCACTCTGTGTGGGTAGATTTGTGGTCTCCGGCACCGAGACCAGTTCCTTGGTAGAGATACCTAGTGCATTTGGTTTCGTGACATGCTCTTCGACCAAGGTTGGGATGTCGTCGATGGAAGTCTCGACAGCACGTAGGGGTAGTGACTCGGGCGAAGAGATGAGTTCTTGCATCTGGGCTGCCGACAGCTTGAGGGTGGGAGAGGGTGCGAGCATCTTTCCATTGCTGGAATTTGTCTCTAGCAGTCGCGCTGCTACCAGGGTGGGAGTGACTGCAGGACTAGCTGTCTTTTCGGAAAGACCGTCGAGGCCGGGGCTTGTAGAGTCCAGATCGGCGGTATACGAGTTGGTGCCATGCTCGGTGATTGGAGACAGGGCGGGCGTGGGCAGTTGGTTCTGAGTCGCAGTCGCAATGGCTTCGCTACCGTCTGGCGTACTCTCTTTCATTGTATATGTGTGAATCGCATCGTTCTGTTGCACGCATTAGAATGGACCAGCCATCAATGTGTTCAGACAAGAAAGGCAGGAGCGACCATGAATAACGCGTGTCGGTGCTGCCTCGGAATTTAGCTCATATAAACGCCGTATTACACCTTCCCTTCCAAACCATCTCAACTATCAACCATACAAACCAATCGCGCAATCATGTCAGGCTACGAGGGTAAGACTGAGCTACCATTATGAAGTCCTTTGTACATTACTGACACTTCGCAGTTGAACACAACATTAAGGAAGAGAAAAAGGACGAGGCACGACCCCGCCGCCCCGATCTGTCTACCTTCTTCACCACTCTCGATCTCGTCGATACCAGTGGAGATCGCCATCCTCAAAACGCACACTCACTTCCTCTCCCTGGTGATGTCTCGGCAGCTTTCCGCAGTCTCGCAAATGCATTTTCCATGATGCAAGGTGGTGGTCATGGCCATTCGCAAGAGAACACAGATCAATTACTGTCTCAGATGGTCGAACAGTTGATGCAAGAGTCGGAGAATCCCCCTACCGAAGTCAAGGGTGTGTCAGACGAGTTCCTCGCTCAGTTGGATAGAGTTCCTAAGTTGAGCCTGAAGGACAAGGACTGTCCCATCTGCGGCAACCCTTTCCTTGATGGTAAGTTGGACTATGCATGAACACGCATTCTTGTCGCGCTTTGCTGATCGTTTCTGCTAGACCCTCATCCGCTCGTTGTCCAACTTCCCTGCCACAAGGACCACCTCTTCGACCTCGAATGCATTACCCCCTGGCTCAAGCTGAACCCTACCTGCCCTCTTGACCGAAAAGAGCTGGTCAAGAAGAAGACTCCACCACCTCCTCAGGACGAGGAGGAAGATGGAGAGTACGACGACATGTATGCATGATCTTGGTCATGCTAACAGGCAACTGGCGTCGCGCGAGTTGGAACATACCCTTAGCTCTATTGAAAGAGAGCATTTATGATAATCGAAATATACCCATCAGAGCTTGAACACACCCCGAAACTCCGATTGTGTACATACTCTACTCCAGGGTGCCTGCGCTGGGACTACATTGCAGCTGTACATCTCCGACCAGCTTTCAACATACCAGATCACCCGATGCTACAGATGATCGTAGCGATGGATGATATACGACTCGGTCTCAAGGAGCATATCACATGTCAGCCGCTTCCCGCAATGTTACCGAAGCTCTATCACTCCCGCTATAAGCTTCGTCCCCGCCTTCAACTCCCTCAACCTTTATATTTGAAGAATCTTGTGGCCTATCCACCCCAAAAAGCCGTGGTGGTGCAGTGGTCAGCACACCCGACCTGGTATCCTACGCTCGCTTCCTACGTTCGCTTACCTAAGATCCTAATACTCTCTCTCGAGGGTCGGGAGGTCGCAGGTTCGAATCCTGCTCGCGGTGCTTTGTTTCTCTTTTTGGTTGGTAATGTCTTGTTCTGCGTCGTATGATTTTTTTGGTGCTGCTATTCCTGTGACTGCTGTGTAGTTGTTCACATCCTGCATTCTCCCTCTTTTGCCCTGACAATACTCCCACAGAAAGAGTTCTCGAGGTGAAAGACCGCGCCTGAGATTGTCATGCCTACCACTTCAATTCTATACTGACAACAAATTATTGGTAGAGCAGAAGCAAAAGCCATAAGCAAACATATCTATCAAGGAGCAAGGTTGCAGAAAACAACCAAAAAGACAGAGCGAGCTCGAATATCGTTGGCTGGGGCCGTCTTTGCAGGACACAGCATGAACGGACGAGCTCACTCGAGCGGTGATAGGCCCCCATCTTGCTCATGGTCTTATGAATAGCACACAAATTCGTGGAAATACGGCTGTTAAGAGAGAAATAACGAGACGACAAACCCTAGAATTGAGTGGAGTCCCTCTCGGGTAGTTTTCGTGGCTCCAAAGCTTCATTTTGTAGAGATGTAGCGATGTATCACAAGAGCTCGAGAAACATACTTGGAAGATGGAAGCCAATTATCACTGTGGTTCAATGTATGGGAAGTGACCCTGTCACGACCTCAAAGGTGTGGTTTAACTACTGTATACCTGGGGAATTAGCTGGCACATGAGTGTCGCCGAATTCTCTGGTCTAGTATATAATCCCAGCGATTGTAAGACGTGTGTGTTGCATGTCTGGGTGACTGTCACGTGCTTGTCTCGCGCCATACTTGCTATACCACCTACCATCCTGATGCCTCCTTTTTTCCATCAACACCCTAATCACATCATGTCGCATATCGAAGATCCAAAGCAACTGTCTCTTCGCACGGCACAACTATCGAATAATGCTCTAGGCATTAACGCTCCGCCATCACCAGCAAACAAGTCAGCTCCGGCGGACTTGTCCGTGCACTACACTTGCTTCGTCCGGCTGCCCTTCGCCAGAGGTGACTTCGTAGATCCGCCACAGGTAGTTTGAATGGATCAAATTTTTGTGTATGTATCTTGTTCTGAAGCTGCATAGGTTGATTGGAATTCCACCAAAGATCGTGCGTTATGGAAGATCATCTCCAAAGCTTCAAACAGCAAGGAGCTGGATTGTATGTATCGACCCAGCTTTATTAGACAGAGTAATATGCTAATATCTTGGTAGGGGAAGACTTGTCAGTATATTTGTCTGACTCGAGTAATTCCTGGCTAACTCATGATCAGGTCCGCTCGGTTCGAGGTCTCTCTCGCTTTTCTGCTTCAACAAGCAGCATGGCTGTACGAACGACACTTTGCACAGATGAAGGCGCAGATGAAGAAACTAAGTCCTTCGGCTTGTCCATCGCCCATGCCGCCTGACTCGACAGGAAATGTTGCCGCGAATAGCAATGTGACCGCATTTCCAGTGGGAAGTCAAGGTATTATGAACCGCATACAACAGTACACAATATCAGCGCTGATGAGCAATACAGGCCAAAGAGCACCCTCATCCCTCTCAGCACGTATGCGAGACAGCCCCACGCCAACAATGGGATCTGTGTCCTCAGCAGTATTCCGTCAACCTCCTACCACCCTCCCCAGCCTCTCCACCACCACGAACCAACAGCCAAAAACCGAAGGAGGACTCTCCCGCACACCCTCCACCAGAACACTGACCCAATCCCGCATCATCACACCCGCCAGCCCAGCCCAAGCCTCCTCGGCCAGAACCTTCAACACAGCATTTGGCAACCACCGCAAACCCATCTCTCCGCAACGCGAAATCTCCGAACCCGATTCTGACGTCTTGCAAGACTCTGACTCTTCATCGTCATCAGATGGAGAAAGCCAAAGTATGGCCCGCAGTCAAGCATTTCGCCGACCGTCTCATTATGCCAAAACCGCTAGACATGGCTATGATGACGAAGACGAAGACGAAGATGCCGAGTCCTCTGGTGGCTTTTTACCTTTTGCGACCACCGCGACTGGAAGTGCTGATGGTGCTGCAACGATCAGATCGCCGGTGAAAAGGGCGTTTGAGCAACGACCTGCTGCTCCTGATTCTTCGGCTTCGTCTGCGAGTTCTGCTGCTGCACCGCAACCCACTACAAATGTTGGCAAGCATAGAGAAAGCAACAGGGGAGACTACACTCAAGCTTCTCCAGCTAGCGCATTGAGTCCTCGCCACCGCTCCGAGCTTTCGAAACTGAGTCCTCGCGTCCGCAAAGATGGCAGTGAAGGTACTCCGAGCATGGGAAGTTCGTTTAGTGATCTTGATGGTATGTCATGACTCCTCTTTTCCCCTGTTTTGATACGGTGTTGGCTGTAGGAAGAAGAAGCCAGGGATAGAAGGAAGTCAGATGCTGATGAGAGTAAAAATCACAGATGCAAGTATATCGCAATCAGCAATCGAAGAGGCATTCATGAGTCACATGCAACACGGCTCTGGCTCTACGGCAAGCAGGATGAGTTCCATCAGTCAGGCCTTGAGGAGCAAGTACCTCTGAAAGGTGTCTGTTTCTCAGAATGTCACCGATACAGATTTTCCTGCTCTTGGGGGGCAGAACGAAACATGACAAAAGGCGTAAATTTTACGGAAGAGAGAAGTAAAGAGGCAGATAGTGGTGTTTCTTTTCATCCAGCGGAAGTAATCACCGAAGGATCTTTATTTGCTTTTTGCTGTGAGCATGCCTTTTCCTTGTTGCCTGAAAGAATTAGTCTTATCCTTTTTACAAGCGTGTTCAAGAATTGGATATGTTGTTGATTCGAGGAAGTTGTGTTGAATGAATCGTTATGGTCTGTTGATTCAAGAATGGAATTTATTACTCGTTCGCCTGTTCCATTCAGGTACACCGTATAATTGTTCATTGGAACAGACCGTGCAGCTATCTTAAATTGGGGAGAGTACATGAATCGAGAGCCCTCTGGGAACCATATCTGTCAAGCAAAAGCGGATCATCTCGAGGTAACAACACTCAGAAATTTGTTACCATGGCTTGGTGACATGTACCGAAATAAGCAGAGAGATCAAATGAGATGTATGCAAGACACTATTAGCGACGAACGACGAGAGAAAAGGATAGCAAAGTAGTATCATCATTGAGCAGGGCGAACATGCGCCTGTTGTAGAGCAAGTGTAAAAGCTAAAAGCACATCATGGCCGATCTACCATTTCCCCTTTGTAGTGCCATCTTCATCTTGATCCCTTTTATACCGCCATGCAAGTGTAAAAGCAAAAGCAAAAGCAACCATGAGATGCCACCGAAAGAAATCGCAGCCATTGGATCAAACGCCTCCTATATACCCGCCATGTAACGCCGTGGAAATGCGTAAACTCGCTGGTGAAGAAGACAAACGCCGCGCTGAAGAATCAGAAACATCAGGCGTGGCCGTTTACCAGAGGGTGTAACCACCGTCGATGAGGCAGTTGTTGCCAGTCATGTAGCTGGAACCAGGCGAGGCGAGGTAGACAGCCAAGTTGTTGAGATCATCAACAGCGCCGAGACGCTTCTGGGGAGTGTTGTCCATCCAGATACGCTTCTGAGCGTCAAGAGCGGGAACACGGTTGAGAGCGGTGTCCATGTATCCGGGAGAGATGGAGTTGACACGGATGTTGTAACGAGCCCACTCAGCAGCGAGGGACTTGGTGAGCTGGATGACAGCAGCCTTGGAAGCATTGTAACAGGACTGCTCCTGAGGGTAGTTGACGATGGTGCCGGACATCGAAGCGATGTTGATCATGGAGCCGCCGCTCTTGAGCTTGATCATCTGCTGACCGACAGCCTGGGCGACGAGGAAGGTTCCGGTGATGTTGATATCGAGGAGACGGCGGAATTTCTCAGAGTCATAGGTTTCAGCCTTGACGTTGGAGCTGAGATGTGTTAGTATGAGTTAGGATGAGTGTGAAGGATGTAGACTTACTCGGCAATGCCGGCAGCGTTGATGAGAACATCGATGTGGCCGTAGTGGGCAGCAACGTCCTGAACAGCCTGCTGGATGGCAGCCTCGTCACGGACGTCGACCTTGTAGAAGCGGACATCGACACCGGTCTGAGCAGAGAGCTGCTGGGCAGACTTCTCGCCAAGCTCTTGCTGAACATCGAAGATGGCAATGCCCTTGACACCAACTTCAGAGAGGGCCTGAGCCATGTTGTAACCGAGTCCGCGACCACCACTGTGATCGAAAGTCAGTAAAGTGTGAAGTGAAGAAGAGAGTGTTGCAATCTTACCCGGTAATAACAGCGACTTGACCAAACAAGGTGAACTTCTGCATAGTGGGAGGGAGGGCCTGAAGCAACTCATGCTTGAGAGGCTGGGCAGCAACCTCGACGTCCTGACCAGGAGGGCTGACAGGCTCGTTGGTAGCAGGAACAGCGAGGGTCTCCTGCTCGCGCTGACCGGACTTGGAGTACGAGACGACGTTAATGGACTTCTCATCACCAGCACCACGAACCGAGGCGAAAGCGCGGCCAAAAACTGGCGAGATGGCGGGTTGAACCGTGGCGCGGCGAGCGGCGCGGAACATGGAAGTGCGCATGACTGACAGAACAGCCATTGAACCGAATGTGTGAAGTTGTGAAGAAGGAAGTAGTATAAGAAGGGTGGATCAAGTAGATGATCGAAGGTGGAAGGACTTTGATGAACTTGAGTGAGATCGTCAAAGTCGGAGTGGATTGTCGAGGCGATGGGGGAATTGTTACGGCGGCCACGTTATATACACGCGAGAATTGGGAGGTCCGGAGGTAGCCGCGGCCTTAGAAGTGAGGGAAGGAAGTGAGTGGTGAAGTTGAGGAAGGAGCGAGTGACGCTTGAAGTAGATTTTGACGGTTTGCTTGTGTTCTTTTTCTCAACCTGAGTGGAAGTTGCAATTGAGCGCCGGGCAATTGACGGTAGGTAGCGGAAGGATCTTGTAGTAGCTTCAATTGAGGGTCAATGACGGGTTCATGAGACAACAACCCTATAGCGAGGGAGGATATGCCTACCTACCTAGTCGAAGCCTGTAACAGACAAGTGGAGCTGATCAAACACAAGCGCTATGGGCACTAGTTATCAAGTTACCTGCTCCTTCTTTCAAGTGATTCAGTTGAATGGAATGATGCAATCTGTGACAAGTTGCCTGAAATATCAACAGGGCAAAAGATCAGGGCTATGTCAAGAATAGAAGTGACGGCTGAGGTCAGCTTATCAGGATAGACGGGAGTCGGATCGGTATGTGCAGAGAATACGATAGATCAAAGAGGCTTGAGACCAGAAAGAAACCAGGAAGGGCTTCTGAGTTCCAGGTGGAGCTCCCTCCTCTTTATAGTTACATGTTTTCTCGTTCATGCAGGGTGAGGAAAAAAAAACATTCTGATACCTACATACGCCTCCACCATGCGGCATACAGTCATGTGGTTGCTCACCGTTGGGATCTGGCGGTGAGGGCTGCATAGAAGCAAGGGCCCCGATATCCCTTTGTCTCCCCTATGGCATGCGTGCCTTTGGAGGTCGAGGAAGGGGAGTGCAGACGCCAAACGTCACAAACGATGAAGTCCCCAGATTCCGGGCCCCCACATGTCCAGGAACGTTGACATCCAACCCACGCTCCCATCTCCCCAACTTCTAACAGGTTTGTATCTTGATGCCTCGAAGAGGGTTTGTGGTATGGTAGGCAGCAGTATAGGAAGCAGTCGAAGTACATGTCTGATTCGATGGGCTATCCCTGTCGCATCTGAATTGCCAGCCCAGATAACAAAAATTTCTACCAATACATTTGCGTCATCTCTGTTTCCGGACTGACGTCCTGTCTGTATCCGTCTAAAACATGCAAGCCACACATGTTTACATGTATCATCTTGAAATATATCAAAGTCACCGCCTCAGCAGACAGTGTATTGTGGAAATTGAGATTACAATCATCAAGGCAACAGGATACCATGCCGTATCAAAAGGCGAACCAATCTCTCCGTGTCGCAAATCCTGGCTGCTCGTCTGGAGCAACCAGGTGCCTGGAGGTCGAGATTACACATCGTGACACAGAGCATGCCTGTCTCTCCTACAAGAGATCGATGGACAACGGTCCGCATGGAGCAGGCCGCAGAACAGCGATCGGCCCGCGGCGCCCCGGCTACTGGCGTGGGGGTTGGCGCGAACGCCCGACGCGGGTATCAAACCAAAATTGAATCCAGGTTCGGGAAGTTGATCGGTCATGAAGCAGGCTTCCATGCAGCTTGGAGAGATGAATGATCGTTTGAACTGGGATGTGGTGGAAATTGGACAGAAAACAGAGACTGACATCCTGGAAAGAAAGATTGACCAGCTTTTGGTTATTTGACTGGGAGCAGCCTGTACATCAAAGGTATATAACAGTAGAAGAAAACCCAGAGAAACCACCGTCGAACGCCGTGCTCGAGGCGCTATGCAAACAAAAAAAACAAACAGAGAAGAAAGTATACATCCGTACCGTGTGGGCATACAAGGCCATGTGTCGGGCATAGAGATGGCGTTTAAGTGAGTTCAACATAGTTGCTGCACACCAACATGTTAGTTCCGATAGCAATTCCAAGAGTGGTTATGACTTACCTAGGGAAAATTCCTTCCCGTGAGCCAATTCTGCCTGTCCACCAGTCGTTGGGATTATCAGTCTTCTTGACGATGGTGATGATTTCGCCCTTCTTGAAGCCCAAGTCACCAGGCTGATCAGGATCAAAGGTGAATTTAGCAATAGCCTGGCCAGGCTTGGGAGTTGCGGTGTTACTGCTGAAAGTCGGCTTGGGAGCACTGGGTCTGGAAGGCTTGCGATCAGAGTACGAATACTCGGCCTGGTCAGCATATGCGCTGTTACTGCGTGCGCGAGAGGCTTCCAGACGATCGAATGTTTCACCAGGGTTGGCACGGGATCCGAAGCTGGGTTGTCTGTCATAGACATCGTCTTGCCAAGTGCTGGCGCGCGAAGGAGCGCCAAAGTTGCCAGAAGCTCCTGTGCGATCTGAGCGAACACCTTCACCGTGAGCAGCACCTCTCTTTCCCTGCCAGATGACATCGTCGTGAGACTCATCGTAGACTGGGATATCATTGTACATGCCATCACCCTGCTGAGCAGCGACTCCGGCAAAGACTCTGCTGTTGAGGACGCGCATCAGAGGCTCGGCCTGTGGCGGGACAGGGACACCGCCCTCGAGCAGAGCTCTGGCAGTGACACGACGGTTGTACATCTTCTCATTGGCATCTCTTCTCTCGATCATAGCACTTCCCTCAAGAGAGACACCTGCGAACAACCCCTTGGTTTTGCTGTATGCGAAGATACCAGCGACGCCCTTGAGCGAGGCAGCACCGGCAGCTTCTGCATTGCGACCGACGGGACCGGCGGCGATCGAGACGTTGCCTCCGAGGGTAATACTGCCAGCTTGAGCGAAGGTACGAACAGCAGCAGCATCGTTGAGGATGAAGACGAAGTCGGTGAGTTCAAAGCCAATCTGGCCACCAAAACCACCACCAACAGTACCGATTGCGGAAGGAGCGGACCTGAAGCTGAGGTCAGCAAGCGTCAATGACAAAGCATTGGTGAGATATATTACCAAGTGCCGTCTGACAGGCGGGCTACTATGACACCGGAGCCGAAACGAGCACTACCGAGGAAGCCAGCCTTGAAGACGGTCATGATGGCAAGACCTTTGGCATTTGCGAGGATTTGGGGTGGGATAATCTTGTCGGGACCGAAGGACTGTTTCGGATCGATGAAGGACGCGAGGATCTTGCCTGTCTTCTTGCATTCGCCTATAGACTGTCAGGAACCGAGCAGAGCATGGCAATGCGATATGGCGACTTACTCTTCATCGAAGAGGGCAGAGGATTGTTGATGAGCGGCATGTTGGGCGAGCGTGATGGCGGTGATATAGAAGATTGTAGGCGGGACAATGAGCAGAAGGGTACGCGACGAGGACAAGACCCAGGTTACAGTCAGAGGGAGAGAGTAGGGCAGGCACAGCGACACGAGAATGAGAGTCGGGCTATAGAGATATAGTGGGGCTTCCGCCGAGCTGCCATGACTTAAGCAAGAGCGAGTCGTCGTCATTGTCCGTGCTTTCGACCCCGGACCGGCAACACCTTCCCGAGGCTGCTTCTACCGACATTATTGATCATCCTTTGTTCCTTGACCATCGCATCTGCCGACCATACTCTTCAACGCTCCAGTCGTCGCAACTCGACATCCAGCTCCCACAGTTTCCTATTGAGCAATCGCCACAATGTCTGAAGCCTACGAGCGCGAACGGTACCCACACCTTCCTCCCCTGCTGCGGCCACTACACAGCCACTGACAAGTCTCAAAGCCAAAACAACTCGCGCCTCGACGACCTCGCCGGAAAGGTGTCTGCCTTGCGTGGCATCACCATCGACATCTACGACAACGCCCGCGACCAGACTGTCATCGACTCCTCCGTACGCCGCTGCTTCCCCTGACCGATCGAGTCTACGAACATCAACTAACACCGACGCATCAGACAAATGCCTTCTCCAACTTCTCGAATAGCTTGCAGGGTAGTGCTGGAAGACTGACGAGGATGGCACAACAAGGAAACAAAGTTGCGATTCTCAAGCTTGCTGGAATCCTCATCGCTATAGTTCTGGTGCTCTACTGGATTGGAGGCTGGGTCTTTGGAGGCTCCAAGGCTGCCTGAGGATCCTGCTACGTTGTTACAAGATATTCGCAACGCGATCATAATCGTTCCGAGCACTGGTGGCCATCGGAGAAACGGCGTCACGCGCCCACAGGACTTTAAAAACACATCCGACCAGATACACCCGGAAGGAGGTCGCAGTCTGCAGCAGTCGAGTAGTCCGCTATGGCGACATACAAGGATGACTCAACACCACACAGGCAGAGGGCAGCCTGTCTGCAGAATAGTATCGAGGAAAGGACAAGTCAAGGCACGCAAAGTTGAGGGACTTCACGCAATATGGGGTTTCCTGCCAAGTCACGACATATCTGACGATGCGCGATCGCAGCATGCGTTGGACATTGAATATCAGTCTGAGTCAAGTAGGTCTTCTGAGACATTTTGATATTGTATATTAGGCAGAGGCCATATGTAATCAGTAACGGCCATCAAGGTGCTAAATGCTGTTTTTACCTTCCCACTGACGATGCTACCATTAATGCTACCATGCTCAACCCCAAACGTTGCCAAAGAGATCATCAGAAGTTGGACCCTTGTTGTTAGACGTAGAGGCAGCAGGTGCAGGCGCAGGCGCACTGCTCCAGCCACCAAAGTCGTCATCCTGGCTGATAGTAGGCTTGCTGGATGAAGTACCCTCATTGCTTCCCCAACCGCCAAAGTCATCATCGTTCGACACGCTAGTCATAGCAGGTGCCTTGTATGTGTTGGTGCTTGCGACAGGTGCCTTGTACGAGGTGGTAGGGGGTGCGGGTGCTGCTGGCTCAGGGGTGCTCCAAGCATTGTTCGAGCCCCAAGCATCCATGTTATCGAGACCGCCCATAGCCGGTACAGGTGCAGGCTTTGGTGGCGGGGCAGGGCTGGAGAGGTTAAAGGCTGAAGCAGAAGTCGAGGTTGCAGGCTTCGAAGGCGCGGGAGCACCCATATCGAATAAATCTCCCATGCCAGAGCTTGCTGGAATAGGCGACCTCGTAGACATAGGCGCGGGTGCAGGTGATGGTGCTGATGTGAAGTCACCGAAATCGCCGAATCCACTCGACACACGAGCTTGCTGCGGTCTGGGTGCAGGCGCAGCAGAAGGCTTGGGCGGTGGTGTGGGCTTAGCGTCAAAGAAGCTGCCACCGCTGAGAGAGCTGTTACGTGATACTGGAGAAGTCAGGTTCGAGAAAGCAGAGGGCTTGGGCTGTTGTTGCTGCTGCTGTTGGGGAGCAGATGGGCCGCCAAAGTTCAATCCGCCAAAGGCATCGGCCATACCACCAAACGAGGATGTCGAAGCGGGAGGAGATTGCATTGGTGGAGAAGCGAAACCACCGAAAGCATTCGAAGAAGACTGAGGTTGTTGCACTGGAGCAGGCTTAGGTGCAGATGCGTACAAAGACAGGATAGACTGCTTCAGATCCGATCGCGGGTTGCTTCCCATGGTAGAAGCTCCTGAAGCAGCACTGGCAGGGCGTGCTGGGGGTGCAGACTGGCTTGTTCCGAAGAAGTCCAGACCAAGTAGAGAGTCGCCAGGTCTGTTTTGCTTGGGAGGTGCAGGAGGAGCCTTTTGCTGTTGTGGAGGGGGTCTTGAGGAGATCGAGGGTTCGGCGGTGCTGGCACGAGCTGGAGTCGGGTCGTCGCCAAACAGATCGATGACTGGAGCAACTGCTCTCGGGGCTTGTTGGGGAGCAGCAGGTCCGCTGCTCATGGAAGCGTTTCTGAGCGAGGCCGAACGATCAAGCTTTGCCTTCTCTTGAACCACGCTGAGAGGCTGTGTTTTGGTCAGCGGCCTGGCACTAGCAAAGGCTTCGTATGTAGATACCACGTCTTCATCTCCGCCCTCGCTGCCCAGAGTCGAGGGGTCTGGAATCGGGCCATCCATAGTCCATCTCTTCGAGTCGTACTTGGTGCGGATGAAATTCTCGATCTTGCTGTATAGACGTCAGGAATTGAAGACGGAATTGAATGCTGTGTTGCGGATTGGGTACGTACGCTTCGGCAGGAACGTGACCAGGGGCAAGCTTTGCTTCCCAGTACCTATAGAACGATAATCAGCCAAGGCTTGCTGTATTGATGAAAAATCGCATACTTGTTGGCTCTGGTATTGCCCCACTTCAGCATGCTCTGAAGCTGCTCGTCGGTCCAAGAGTCCAGATCGACGGACTTGACTCTGCTGATATGTGTGCCCATACCACGGTGAATACCAGAGCATCTGCAAGTCTTGTCAGCGAACTTGATCTGATACACGGTAGCAGCAGTTGCTCACCGAATGCAGATGAAGATGCCCAAATTCCAACTGGCCCATCTCGGGTCTGTCGACACTTGTCAGCTTCCGTGCTCTGTCGCAGTGTGTGTATCTCGTACGCTTGTTCCTCTTGCAGTCTGCACAGCTCTTGTTTCCTTCCAATTTGACCAAGCTCTTCAGCGTCTGTTGGTTCTGCATCGTCCTGTCGGGTCCAGCAGGTCTCCGCGACATGGCGGCGGTTGTGAGGGGTGGAGTAAGTGTGTCGTGTGCGGTGTGGTGGTGCTGAAGTGTTCAAGCTGGACTGAATGTTATTGTACCCGAGATTACCGAGAAGTACGGTTATAAGAGCAAGCTATTGTGTAGAGGTACAATCTAAATGAACGATTGATCCGGCCCCTCGATTGTTGTAATTACCTAGACGCTCAATGACGCTGCCCGCACGTGATTCATGGCTCTAACAATTAGCGGCTCTCATTCAAACTCTCGGGTTTCATGATTTGAACTGGTTTCAGCATTTCTATCCTGCTGTAATAGGGATATATGTAAAAGTAAAGTGACCATCCCAGCGCCTCGCTGCCATGCCTCATGCGGGTATTGCGCCAAAAACACCGACCAAGCTGTTATGCATCCTCGTTTTGCAGTCTCCTTTCGTAGCTCAATAGAATCATCACCATCTGCCACCTCCTCTTCTTCCAAAGCCACCACCTCCTCCGCCTCGTCTGCCACCATAACCACCGCTGCGACCATAGTCTCTGTCGTCGTAACCTCCCCTGGGACCAGAAGGCTCGTCGCGGATGGGCGGTTGACGACCTTGGAGATCCTTCTGTAGTTGCTGGTACGTCTTGCGCATTTGGGCATAGCCAAGATGCATTTTTCCAAAGAAGTGATCCGCCAGTCTGCGATCGTTGTCCAGTCTACTGAGGTATGCGCCACACACGTCGCAGACTTGGAGCTTCTGGTGACCCGAGGGACCTGATGTGTCGGATAGAGCCTTAAGCTCACGTTCGCGATCCTCCTTCAATTGTTTTTGTTGTCTGATACGGAAGTATTCTGTGACGGCCGTGTTGACACTGCCCAGCTCGCCCAGGATCTGGACTTCGACCAGGCCATCCTCGATGTTCCGCGACAATTCACCAATCTGCTTCAAGAGGGCGTTTGTTTGGCGGATCTCATCGGGAGTCTTTTCCAAGCGACGCTGTGCACTATCGATGCGGCGGTTGCAGTCGTCGATATATTTTTGCATGTCGCGCATGTAGTCGAACTCGAAGCCCCATTTGCGCTTTTGTTGGTCGTCTGCGTTTTCGTATTCGGACTTCAGAGCTTCGCTATGTGTCTTTGGACACAGGCCGAGATCTTGTTTGGTGTTGGTAAACAGGTCGTGAGGACAGGTGCCGACAAGGTAGGAGCGGCACACCTTTGGATCTGTGATGGACAATTGAGGAGCGCGCGATGCGCCAGGACCAGCGAGCAATTGCTCGCCCATGAGCTGCTCTGCAAGAACGTGTCAGTAAGCTGCATATAGCAAGAGTATGTCATGCGAAAGCGTACCCAGCAGCTTTCTCTGCTCAGCGGCCATGTTGGATATGCGCTACGTCGCAGCTGCGTGTTCTCGGTGGATGATGGTATAGGTATTGAGGCGACACGAGAATCCCAAGAGGGAGTGAGGAGTATCGCAGGATGAATTGATGGCGGGTGAATGGTGATATACAGATGGAAAGCTTTGGTGACAGCAAAAGCGGAAGAGACAGCGACTGTCTCCGCGCGCCAGACGACGGCTTGGCACTCTTGTATGCTCAAGTTGATTCCCCCTTTAGATCCCCCGTCTACGCCATGAGGCCGCAATGCTCGTGATAGCCTGTGCCCTGTCGCTGCTGCTGTGCCTGCTTGCACCATGGGCTGAAGGTCAATATACCGAGCATCTGGACTTGCACCCGCTGCCTCAATCTCAACTCCTGGCCGCCTTCAATTTCAAGGCCAACACGACCAAGTCTGACTTCGATGCCCAGAACTACCGCCTATTCCCGCGCTCTCTCGGTCAGATTCTGCAACACACACATGCCAGAGAACTGCATCTCCGCTTCACCATCGGCCGCTGGGATTCTGAGAACTGGGGACAACGACCGCGACATGGCCGTCGCGAAGGAGGCACTGGTGTCGAGCTGTGGGCTTGGGTCGATGCAGACTCGCACGAGCAGGCCAATGCTCGCTGGTTGACTCTGAGCAATGCTCTGTCTGGTCTCTTCTGCGCCTCCATCAACTTCATCGACTCGACAAAGACCATCCGTCCGGCAATGACTTTTGATCTGGAAGGCTCTCACAAGAACACATCTTCCTTGCATCTGCTACATGGTGCCCTGCCCCATGAAGTTGTCTGTACCGAGAACTTGACCCCCTTCTTGAAGCTTCTTCCGTGCAAGGGAAAGGCTGGCATCGCAACTCTCCTGGACGGACACAAACTCTTCGATGCCTCCTGGCAGTCAATGGCCATCGACGTGCGTCCCATATGCCCAACTGATGGATCCGAGTGCTTGCTGGAGATCGAGCAGACTGTGGATATGGTTCTTGATCTCGACCGATCTATGCGATCTCAGAATGATCCCATTCCCAGACCTCCACCAGTCGACGACATTGCCTGTGACACTGATAAGTGGTATAACAGTCATGACACCTGTTACCCACGCGAACCTTCCACAGAGCGTGACTGGACTTTGACTAAGGTCTTTGGTCATCCCATTCGTGGTTCATGCCATGTCAACCAAGGGGCTGCCCCTGAATCAGTCACCCTGCATGCCGCTCCCGATCAGAACATTACCATCACTGCCGAAGAAGCTTATAGTGAGCACCAATCCGAGGAGGGTCTTGTGCGATATAGCCTACCAGAATCTGGTAATTTCGATATCGCATTGGGCGAACGACCTTTGATCTCACCTTCGACTCTGGAACAGCCACGCCTCCATGCGGAACGCACCATGGTTGGTTACGGTCAAGAACGAGGCGGTATGCGTGTCATTCTCACCAACCCATCCACTACCGATGCCGTCGATCTTGTCTATCTTGAGTCTCTACCATGGTTCATGAAACCATATCTGCACACCCTGCACGCTTCCATCGTCTCCGTCCCTTCGCCATCATCTATCCAGCAAATCTTCTACAGGCCCGCCATTGATCGTGCCAGAGGCACTCACCTCGAATTACGCCTCCACGTTCCCGCTGGAGCTTCTCTAGTTCTGACTTACGACTTTGAAAAAGCCATCTTGCGATACACCGAGTATCCTCCTGACGCAAACCGCGGCTTTGATGTTGCGCCCTCAATAGTCAAGTTGCTTATCAACTCGACCAACGGACAAGGATCAACCACCATGTACCTACGCACCACTTCGTTGCTCCTGCCTCTCCCTACTCCCGACTTCAGCATGCCCTACAATGTCATCATCCTGACTAGCACTGTCATGGCCATGGCATTTGGCAGTATCTTCAATTTGATCGTCCGCCGCTTTGTCGCTGCAGATGAAGTTGAGCCAGCAGGAATTGTTGCGATCAAGGCAAAGCTCCAAGCTGTCATTCTGAACTTGAAGCAGAAGCTGCAGAAGAGCAGGGAGGTTAAGGCTTCCGACCAAAATGGTGAAACCAAAAAAGTACGGTAGTTCGAATATATGTTCTTCGGCCACAGCCCACGGTATGAGAAAATGACCCTTCCTGATCCATCAATACTCTTTTCGTGAAATGTGTCCCTTGTCCTTACATGTATAACGCTTGCCTCAAAGACCAGTGTCGCGATCCAGAAAGAACACATGCCTCAGGGGCGGCTGAGACGTGTTGTAAAATCACTCTCGCTTTCACGCTACCTCAACCTCAATCCCGACCACCTTAGACCATATATTCCTGTCGACCACCCCTCAACTCATCTCCTGTACTTTAGCCTAGTCGTTGACCCCCTCCAAAGATCTCGGGTTCGACCCTCTGCATCTGCTAACCTCACTCCAGAACGTCTTAATCACCCTCATCGCTCTAGCGAAGAGGTAAGATACGAGGTGTCCATCCTGCAGCTAATCATAAGAATTAGAAACTTCAAGAGTTATATTGGCGAAACGACCCTTGCTACCAATTCCAGATCTAGGGACGTAAGTCAAAACTCGCTAGCCCAGTGCTGTAGCAGAGTCTACACCTGATCTTGCAAACACAAGGATGGTTTGATTTCTGTGAGCGTTGGGAGTGGCTGTGATGGAAATATCCTTTCGAAGAGCCTCTTGCAAACACAAGGGTGAAAGGGAAGGATGAGTAAGTCTAGTTGTTTGATATTCACGGTTTGCTGCTGTAAGTACTGACTCCCTCTTTGATATGCTCGAGATCTTTGGTTTCACATTCTTTTTCATTTCGGTTCCGCTATATATACACATGTCTTTGTGTCTAGCCTTGTTCTACAACTCGTGTCTTTCCTTTGCTCGTGTTTCAGCCTGTTTCATCTATTTTTTTTTCCCGTTCTGATATTGGTCTAGACTGTATAACCGAACAGCTTACTAGAATTGAAATAGAACCCAACACTTGCCTATAAGGCACAGCAGGCTGTTTCCTGTTGGCAGCTACTCTATTTCTTTTGGCAAGGTATATTAGCACACATGACTATCTAAAAAGCATAGATATATGCAACCTGTACCGCATCCTGTCGTTGTGGTCAGGTATGATGTCGTCCTCCAAAGTCTTATATACCAATGTTGGGGCTAGTCTGGAACATATTGGGAGATCATACCTGATATGGAAGAGATGTCATGTGAAGTGTGATCGTCATTATACGGCTCAAAACACGCTATCATCACTTGCTTATTAGAGAGAGCGTGAAATAGAGTACTTAAAATCTTCGTGACCCAATGTCATGTCTAGCCAACACGCGCTCGTACGCAAGGGTTGGAGCGCTGGTAGATGGCTCCTGGTGGAATGGCCTCTAACATTCACTGCTTGACCTAGCTGACCTCTGTCGAAAGTTGCAGTGGCTGGTGAGATTCGTGATATTTCCGAGGTGACATGGGCCCGAGCACCTCATTCGGAACTGGACCAGTGGCTCGAGCTGTCATGACTAGGAGACCGCTGCTTGGAGTAACGACAGTCTGTTTGGTTCGCCAGTGGTATCATCGAGCTGGATGTTCAGCTCGGCATCTGAGAGAAAAACATGATTGTCCGAGAAAGAAGTCCCGATAATGATCTGGTGAGCTGGCAAGAGCGAAGTCGAGCTTTCATTTGTCGAGACCGGATACAGAGATGTTGAAAGCTTGAAGGTGGTCGATGATTGTGTCAAAGACCAAGATTTTAGAGCCTTCAAGATTTGTCATGTTGATCCCAATGGAAGGAATGTCCCTGAGTGGCAGGTGCGAGTATTTGAAGTGATGACCGTCTCTCATCGCGAGAAAGAAAGCGGTCACTGATGTAACCGCAGCTGGGCCAGGTTGTGACACTGCATTGGATGTTGATTAGCGGCAGAGTAAGGTGCAGATGATTGACATCACACAAGAAGAAACGTTGCTTACGAAAAACGCCGATTGTAAGCAGTGTATCATGATCAAGAGTCCGACTAGATTTGTTGTTGACTTTCATTGCAGTGTGTCCGTGAACTGGCGGTATACCGATGTTCCAGTGAGGCAAACACAGACTTGGTTTATGCAATGGTTTCGAAGTAGACGGTGATGTGGACGATAATACCTGCAGATTACTGAGTATGAACAAAAATAAGGCATATTCTTAATCCGACCAGCAAAACAAATCCCCGCTACTCAGACTCAGTTGTGAAGAACCCTTTCGTCGGGAAGAAAGCTACCAGATCAATGGTTTCATTTCGGTTGTCGAGTGGGTGCGAGGGTCAAGCCTCTAGAGATTTTGAGTTGATGGCGAGAATCGAACTCAGGACCTGCAACGACGAGTTGGCGCATGACCGCTGGGCCATCCACCGCCTGTCGGTAAAGCGATGGTGGCGACGTGCTGGTCGCAGATATGCTGGTATATAAGCGATGAGGGCGAGTGAGTGGTGCGCCTACCTGATGTCTCGATGATCGATCTGTATCTTGTCACTGGTGATAGCGCTGCGCTAAAGGTGATCACAATGCAAATGCTTGTGTATTGTGTGGAAATGGTGTATTCATCACTGCTTAACATAGCAGGTCTTTTGGTTGGCGATCACCGTAGCACATGGAGGTTCCAGCCTCTCACGCGTCTCAGGTGACCAGTTCGTGATCTGCGTTATATCTCCTGCATCTTCTATCCTCTTTCTGAAGCCCAAAACATGCGCTTTCATCTTCTTCTAGTTTGCGCCAAACACTCTCTCAGCATGACCTCCATGATATCCAGTCTCATAGTCGAACTGTGATTCTGGGATTGTGTAGCCAGCTCTAGTCTTCTGCGATCCAAGGCTGGGGATTTCAAAGCCCTCTCCAGTTGCGATGTGTGGTAGACTCTCGTGGGAGTGAGTGAGATCCTCGTGCGAGTTTGACTGAGAGTTGACGTCGGTGTACGGGCCGTTCATGGGGATAGTCTCGTTGGTTTTTCTGTCGCCGCGAAGGTTCAGGCGGAAATGTTGGCCACGGAGACCGTTCATACGGCTAATGTGAATGTCCAGCACAACTGCCAACAGGGTCGAGACACTGTGATGCGTTAGATGGAGTGTGCGAAATTTCATGTGAGTCGTTTCTTACAGTCCGAGCAGAGCAAAGGTGAATAATGCTTTGTAGATCTTGCATACCATGATGCCAGTGCCATCATTCCAGTGCCCGACATCACAATAATGTGTCAATGTTCCCCACATCCACCAAGACAGCATGCCGAAACCAGTAGTCCAGATGACAAAGATGGTCGAGTTCAAAATGAGGTTGAGACGAGGATTGAGACCACTAAGCAGGTGGAGAGCGATGGTAGCAGCCAGAATGGCTATCGTGATCCAGGAAACGCTCATGAGCTACCAGTATACATTAGCTCGGTCGTGGACTGTATTCACGAGTGCTGATCATACCACTTTGAAAGTCCATGGTGTCGGCCAGTGGTCGTGTTGTAAATGATAGATGAAGAATGACATTATACTGCCAACGATGATGCTGGAAACTAGTTGCGCAGCCCGAATGGCATGGAAAGGCACGCGAACTTTGTCATAGCCGTAAAGCTGAGTTCGCGACCGACTCAGAAACAAATCTGAGAGCATTGTGGTGAAGGGGTGACGCGATATCGTTATTGGGTATCAAGGCGAGAACAGGATTGCGAGCGATTTGCGACAGGAAGTAGTATGATTAGGTAGATTGAAAAGGAGTGTAGTTTTTCCAGAGCAGGAAGAATGATCTCGTCACAGACAATCGCTTCAGCTGGTCAACTAAGAACCTACCAGTCGCGAAGGAGGGGATGAATTGCCTATGTAGGCGCACCTATTGGCACCGGGCTGCAAGGTACGAGGTTGCCGTCTGGGGATCCTTCTTGGATGCTGCTTTTTATAGATCACGGTGGCTTTTGTCTGAAAGAACGATTGGTTGCGCTGGTGAAACCAAAATTCGATACGAGACCGAGGGTAAAACTCTTTATCTAGACGACCCTCCATCAGTGGACATGATGCAAGAGGATCTGCGAAGCTCTCAGCTACATGCTGAATATTGAATAAAACGTTCGGATGCGTCGGTTGCTGAACAAATTTGTTTGCTGGAGAATAAGAAGAACAAAGATGGTGGGCTCGAGGAATGGAGATCTTTCTGCTTGGCACTATCGAACGCGATGCACGTTTCGGGCACTTCTCCCTGCAGCTTATTCTCCGATACAAAAGACCGCGAAACAAATGGAGATCCTTCTGACATTCGTGCATCAGATACTGCCGCACTTTCGACTCCGCTCGGCTCCAAGTTTGTCGCTTCACCTTAGGGGATACTGGACGTGCTTCCAGAAAGAGAAATATCGGCAACAATGAGGGCTTTTGAACATGAGATCCAGCTCTCGAAATAGATATAGTACAGTAAATACAGAACAGACGAAGCGTATCGTCTATTTGATCTTCTTTGCCTTCAGTTTGATCGTCTCGTCGTTGACAAAGATACCCTTGCCCTTGTAGGGCTCGGGTACTCTCCATTGACGGATCTCGGCAGCGAATTGCTTCACTACCTCCTTCTCAACACCTTCAAGGAGAACACGTGTAGGCTGAGGAGTGCTCGCCTTGACGCCTTTGGGTACGCCAAGCTCAATGGGATGTGAATAGCCGACTTTGAGAGACACGAACTCCTGGCCAGGGTACTCGGGCTGTTTTGTGACTGCCGACTTCTCGACGGTCGCACGGTAACCAACACCAACAAGACGAAGAATGGCAGAGTGACCTTCACTGACGCCCAAGATGTGATTTTGCAGATATGCGCGGCAGGTTCCTTTTTGATTGTTAGACACATAGTCCCAGCTCTTTGACAGCATCTTTCACTCACCCCACATCTCCCTTTGCTTTCTCTCCTCCTGATCCAGAATGCTCAGGCTGTATGTGCGCTTTGCTTCGTCCGAGATAATGTTCATGTATGCAGGTAAGGGCAGAGACAGCTTGCCGAGGGGTCCCTCGATGTGAACTGTGGCGCCTTCTTGGTTACGGCTGACTCTGGTACCCTTCTTTTGGACCGGGGCTTCGATAATGTGAAAGTTGACATCCGGAGGCAACGACAGCGGAGCGCTACCGATCTTCGACTGGCATGGCGACGAGGTGGAGAAGGACGATGATTGCTGGTGGAAAGCTGGGACGAGGAATGCCGGAATGGTGGTTTCAGCGGAACGGGAGTTCTTGAGCGCGCTGACACAGCGCCGCCTTGCTGGAGTGAACATGATGTGTGGTGTGGACGAGGTGTGGATCGCGACGACTACAACCATCAACCGCTGGAGAAACAAATGCGCGGCGAACCAACTTTCCTCCGCTCGAAAGTGAAGCTTGGCAACGCCGGTCTCCGCCCTCCCCGCGCTTTCCGCCCATTCAGCGCGCTTTCACCGTCGTGCATTCTCAATATCACAATTGCAAGCCACTCTCGGACTTTTCATCCATTGTCTATTGT